>Ga0210012_1002581_pt1 | contig 15595 bp, 14 predicted proteins | sample CryGeymeta201504_FD_183974 | JGI IMG/M metagenome (GOLD analysis project Ga0210012, IMG submission 183974) | Groundwater microbial communities from Crystal Geyser aquifers in Utah, USA - Crystal Geyser metaG 2015-04 (SPAdes) (version 2) | ecosystem: Environmental > Aquatic > Deep subsurface >... | reverse complement strand
GTTAATTAAACTGTTACAGATGCGTATCTTTATGATACGCTCATCTATGTGTGGCATAGGCATTTAGTCATGAGTTAGCAGTAACTACATGATAGCCTATGTCGCATTTTTAATTAGAATATAACGGCTCTTAGCATTGATTTTTAGCTAAAGTTAGACAATTATTTTTTCTTGATCCGCCATTGCGAGCGAGACGTGGTTATGCTCCGGCATAAACTAGGCATAGCATTTTCTCTCGCAAAAACACCAAATAATACTTTTTGCGACCAGAAAATGCCCGAGTGTTGCCGGAGCTACCACGGTGAGCGTAGCACCTGGCCGCCAATTTCTTTTCCCCAGTTTTCTTTTTTGGCAAAAGAAAACTGGGCAGGGGTTACAGGGGACAGTGCCCCCTGGTGGAAATATGCTATAATCAACTCATTATGAGTTCTGATTTTGATCAAATAATTGGCCATAAAAAGCAACTCAGTTATCTTAAAAAGGTTATTGAGAACGGTAATGCTAGTCATGCTTACTGTTTTTCCGGTCCAAACTCAATTGGAAAATATACAATCGCTCGGCATTTTATTGCGCAAATTTTAAAAGTTGATGAATCAAAGTTGGCGACTCACCCCAATGTTTCAATAATCGATGAAGAAAAAATTTCCGTAGATATGGTTCATGACTTGCGTGAGCGTCTAGCTCTCTCTACTCTTGGTGGCGGAATAAAAGTTGCAATAATAAACAGTGCTCACACAATGTCGCATGGTGCTCAAAATGCACTCCTGAAAACTTTCGAGGAGCCAAGAGGAAATGCAATCATCATTTTAGTAACAGAAAAGCCGGAATATTTATTGCGAACAATTTTATCGCGTAGCGCTCACATCAAATTTAGTCTTGTTCCAATATCAGAAATTAAAAACGAAATGGCACATCTTTGTGCTCGTCGTCCGGGTTTGGCAATAAAACTGATGGATGAAGATTACAAACATGATTTTTTAGAACTAACAGCAGAGGCTGAGGAATTTTTAAAAATGTCACTGGCAAAACGATTAACATACATTGAGTCTGTAGTGAAGCAAAAAGATGAAAGAAATGATAAAATAAAAGAGTTGATTTCTGTTTGGCGAATTTTGATTCATGAAAATTTATTGGAATCTCTTAATTCAGACAGTGTTAAGATCGCTAAAAATCACACCACTCAACTTCGAGCACTTCAGGAAACCGAAGAAGCTCTTAATTCAAATAGTAATAAATCTTTAGCTTTACAGCATTTTGCTTTATCTTTTTAATATGAAAAACACAATCTCAATTCTTTCTTTGGTGACGCTTATGGCCACAACCGGTGCCGGTTGCATTTCTTTTTCATCAGACAACGCTGCCGGTTCTGACGGCGCAATTTGGAAAACGGAAGATGTCGGCGCAAGCTGGACTCAGCTAGACACACTGCCTCAAGCCAGTGGGGTGACATCAATTGGAGGTGTTAATGTCTCAGATTTGGAGATTGATCCAAGCGATCCCAAGACTTACTATCTGGCCACTTATGCCAATGGATTATTTTATACCTACACAGCCGGGAACACTTGGGACCGGCCGTCAGACAGTAGTTTGCGTTCGGGCACGGTTTTGCAAATCGAGGTTGATCCAAAAGATGTTTGTACAATCTATGTGCTTACTCCGTCTTATGTAATGAAATCAACCGATTGTGCTCGAAATTTTGAATCAATGTATCAAATCGATCAAACAGATGAAACTTTAACAGCCATGGTTTTGGATTGGTACGACACAAGCACACTTTGGGTTGGAGACACTCTTGGAACACTTATAAAAACCACTGATGGCGGAAAAACCTGGGCTACAAATCAGCGTTTTGGTAAAGATATAACTGATTTGATGATTAGCAATCGCGACAGCCGAATAATGATGGTGGCAACAAGCAGTAAGGGAATGTATAGAACGCAAGATGCCGGTGCAAGTTGGGTTGAATATCAAGATGTACTTAAAAAAGAATTCCGAGATTCAGACGATGTTTATGGATTTACTCAAACTGCAGATGGTACTTCTGTGATAATGAATACAAAATATGGTTTGTTAAGATCAGAGGACAACGGTGAGACTTGGTTAGATATCCCTCTTATTACCGAAGCGCGCGATGTTAGAATTTACGCTATCGCTTATGATCCAGAAAGCTCACTTAATATTTATTACGCAACCGCCACAACATTTTACAGCACCTCGACCGCTGGGAGCTCTTGGATGACTGAGGATTTACCATCAACAAGAACCCCAACAGAAATTGTTGTTCATCCAGAGGATGGAACAGTTGTGTATGCTGGATTTGCTTCTTTTGAAGAATAAGTTGATTTAAAGAGAGTGATATGGGTAATATGTGCTAAAGGGGTGATAGGGGAGATGTGAGTAATGTGAGTAACAGATGAGACATATAAGTTTTGTTTTTTCACCCATATTACCCATATTACCCTTTTTACCCTTATTACTATCCATATTACCCTTACTACCCAATAACTATGTTAGACACATTTAAACCTCAATTTCAGAGAGCTATTGATCACTTAAATCAAGAACTTTCCGGAATAAGAACCGGCCAGGCAACACCAGCTATTGTTGAAAATGTTATGGTTGATGTTTATGGCTCAAAACAGCCACTTAAGGCCGTGGCTTCAATTTCGACTCCAGACTCAAAAACTATTCAAATGGAAGTTTGGGATATGTCAGCTATTAAAGCTGTTGAAAAAGCATTAATCGACGCAAGCCTTGGAATGAATCCTAATGTTGACGGAAAAAAGATCAGACTTAACATGCCAATGATGACCGATGAGCAACGACAGAAAATGGTTCGTTTGGTAAAAGATAAATTAGAAGAAGCGCGCATTTCTGTCCGTCAAGTTCGTGAGGATGCTAAAAAAGTTATTTCCAAACAAGAGGGAATCGGTGAAGATGAAAAACACGGTCAGCTTGATAAACTGGAAAAGTTTGTTAAAGAAAAAAATGAAGAAATCGAAGTAATGGGACGGAAGAAGGAAATTGAAATTACAACTATCTAATATGAGTGATGTAACAATGGACAAGATTGTACAGCTTTGCAAAACCCGCGGGTTTGTATTTTCATCTTCTGAAATTTACGGAGGGTTTGCCGCTGTTTATGATTACGGTCCACTTGGTGTTGAATTGGCAAATAATGTTAAAAGAGCTTGGTGGAAAACAATGGTTCAAGAAAGAGAAGATATAGTTGGTCTTGATTCAAGTATCTTTATGAGTCCCAGGATTTGGGAAGCTAGCGGACACGTCGGCGGGTTTTCTGATCCATTAACTGAATGTAAAAAGTGTCATACTCGTAGTCGAGTTGATCATTTATTGGAAGAAATTGGAATCATGGCCGATGAAAAAATGACAGAAGCACAAATAAATAAACTGCTAGATGAAAACGCCAAGAAAATAAAATGTCCGAAATGTGGCAAAAGTGATTTTTCACCGGCGAAAAGTTTTAATCTTTTAGTTAAATCAAATTTGGGTAATTTTACTGGTGATGATGAAGATCCGGTCTACCTGCGTGGCGAAACCTGCCAGGGGATTTATGTGAACTTTAATAATGTTGTCGACTCAATGCATGTAAAAATTCCTTTTGGAATTGCGCAGATCGGAAAAGCGTTCAGAAATGAAATAACCGCCAGACAGTTTATTTTTAGAACCCGTGAATTTGAACAAATGGAAATGCAGTATTTTGTTCATCCAAATGACGAGATGCGGTTTTACAATGAGTGGAAAGAAAAGCGCATGCAGTTTTATTTGGATTTGGGAATAAACAAAGAGAATTTAAAGTGGCACAAACATGAAAATTTGGTTTTCTACGCCAAAGAAGCTTATGACATTGAATATAATTTTCCATTTGGTTGGAAGGAACTGGAAGGAGTTCACGCCCGAGGAGATTATGATTTAACGCAACATAGTATCCATTCCGGACAAAAGTTAGAATTCATGAATCAAGAAACAAAAGAAAAATATACCCCACATATTGTTGAAACATCAGCCGGCGTTGCCAGAACAATGTTGGCTGTGTTGGCTGACGCCTACACCGAGGAAAAGGTCGGAGACGACATCAGAGTGGTGCTAAAACTTAATAAAGATTTAACGCCTTTCAAGATTGCAATTTTGCCACTGTCAAAGAAAGAGGAACTAATCAAACCAGCTCACGATATTTTAAATCTGCTGAAATCAAAATATAATTGTGATTTTGATATCACCCAATCAATTGGCAAGCGTTACCGTCGACAAGACGAAATTGGAACGCCGTATTGTGTAACAGTTGATTTTGACACTCTTGATGACAAAAAAGTAACAGTTCGCGATCGCGATACAATGAAACAAGAACGAGTAGCAATCGACAAGTTGGAGGAATATTTCTCTGAGAAATTTTAAAATAGGTCCCATAAGACCTATGTGACCAATAGGACTCATATTTTATGAATGCAAAAAAATTAAAAAATGGAATGCGGGTGCATTTACTGCCAATAAATAGTACAAAAGCGGTTACGGTTTTAGTTTTAACTAAAGTTGGTTCGCGCTATGAAAATAATAAAGTTCGAGGGGGATCACATTTTATTGAGCACTTGATGTTTAAGGGGACAAAGAGGCGACCAACAACTCTTGATATTTCAAAAACATTAGATCAGTATGGCGCTGAGTTTAATGCCTATACCGGCAAAGACATGACAGGTTATTACATTAAAATTGCGGGCGACAAAACTCCAATAGCGATTGATCTCTTGCATGACATGATATTTAACTCAAAATATGATCAAAAAGAAATTACCAGAGAAAAAGGTGTTATTGTTGAGGAAATAAAAATGTATGAGGAAAATCCAATAATGCATGTTAGTGATTTGATTGAGCAGGCTATTTTTGAAGGGAACTCGTTAGGACTTGAAATTGCCGGAACAGCTGATTCAGTTAAGGCGATGAAGCGTCAGGATTTGATAAACTATCGTGATAAGTATTATGTGCCGTCTGAAATGGTAGTGATTGTTTCCGGAAACATCCCTAAAAATACAATTACTTTGCTAAATAAAACTTTTGGATCAATCAAACAAAAAGAAAAACCGCCAGAGTTTAATCATTATCACAATCCGGTCAGGCCAATTCGAATTAAGCGTCAGTTTAAAGATTTAAAACAAATTCAAGTTGCGCTTGGTTTTGAAACACCGGGTAGGTCCAACGATGATATGCCAGCCATAAGATTATTAGCTGGAATTTTAGGAGGAGCGATGAGCTCGCGTTTATTTATTGAAGTTCGTGAGCGTCGTGGACTTTGTTATTCAATTCGGGCGTCTGTTGATAACTATGAAGATGTTGGTGTGTTCTTAATTCGGGCTGGGTTAGATGCAGAAAGATTAACTGAGGCCATGAAAGTTATTTTTGGGGAACTGAAGAAAATAAAAAAGAATGGCGTTACAGAAAAAGAGTTGCGTTACATAAAAGATAATATTGCCGGGTCGTTAAAGTTGAGTTTAGAAGATTCTTCTAATTATGCAGAATTTTTTGGCCGTCAAGAATTATATCTTAGCAAAGCCGAAACTCCGGAAGAGCGTTTGCTGGAAATTGAAAAAGTAACTTGTGTTGATATTAAACGAGTTGCAAATTTGATTCTCGATTTGGAAAAATTCGCAATTGCAGTTGTGGGACCATATAAAAACGATGCGGCTTTATTGAAGCACCTGCCTGTGATAGGCTAATGATATGAAATACATCATTGGTAATTGGAAAATGAATTTAGGCATTCGCGAAAGTGTCGCCTTGGCGCGGGGCGTTATTCGAATTACTCGTGGAAAAGAAGGGCTACCGGAAATTATTATTTGCCCTGCTTTTACAGCTTTGAGTGAAGTTAAAAAAACTTTAGCGCACAGCCGGGTAAGTCTTGGTGCTCAAAATTGTGGAGTGGAAAAAAGTGGTGCATTTACGGGCGAGATATCTGCCGGCATGTTGCTTGATGCCGAGTGTAAGTATGCTTTGGTTGGTCATTCAGAACGACGACATATTTTTGGAGAATCAAACGAAATTGTGCGCAAAAGATTGGAGGCAATGTCAAAAACAAAATTGATTCCAGTCCTGTGTGTTGGCGAACCAAAATCAGAAAGAGATGCCGGTAACGAAGAAAATTATGTAACCGATCAACTAAAATCAGCTCTGGATGGTTTAAGTTTAAATAAGAAAAAGCCTTTGTTTATTGCTTATGAACCAGTTTGGGCAATTGGAGCCAAGGAGCCTGCGTCAATTGCAGAAATGATAAACCTACAGGCATTTATCAGATTGGTTGCTAAAAAAATCACAGATTTGCCAGACACATCTATAAAAATTTTGTATGGCGGCTCAGTTGATTCTGAAAATGCGTATTCATTTTTACGCGAAGGTGAAGTTGATGGTGTTTTGGTTGGCGGAGCTAGTTTGAGTATTAATAAATTTGAAGGAATAATAAAGGCGGCAAGTGATGTAATTGTTGCTCAACAGTAATATGTGGATTTTTTTCTTAATAATTTTATTAATTTGCGGATTGGGAGCAATTGGCTGGTTATTTTTTAAAAAATGGGATCAGTTAAAATTATTAGATATAGAGTCATTGCCAGATTTACAGTCTAAAAAACTGAAATACGAAATTTTGCGGCAGCGGATCGAAAGAACCGGAGCGCAATATGCAAAAAAAGCACAGCAAGATGTTTTTAAGCCACTGGGCACGATAGCACAAGATTTTGTTCGAAGAATGGCTGGAAAATTAACAGCGGCCGAGCGTTCGTATCAAAAAAAGAAACAAGCGTCTGGCGTTGAAATTAAAGATCCGGAAACTATAAAAAAATTAATGCGTGAGGCAGAAAAGTTTATTGACGAAGAGTTGTACGACCGCGCTGAAAAGACTTTAATCGAAATTGTTAGTGCAGACCCACGCAGTGTTGAGGCCTACGAATTATTGGGTAGATTATATTTGATAAAGAAAGATTTTGAATTAGCTAAAGAAACCTTTGTGTTTCTTAAGAAATTATCACCTGACGATCCAAGTGTGATCGCGAGTTTGGGAGAAGTTGAGGAAAAATTAGGTAATTTGGAAAACGCTTTCGTCCATTTTAAAAAGGCTCAAGAGTTAAGCCCGAATAATCCTAAATATTTAGATTTTTTTATAGATTCCGCAATTAACATTGGAGATGTTCACGAGGCAATGACAGCGCTTGATAAATTGTCAGAGGTGAATCCGGATAACAATAAGATCGAAGAATTTGAAAAAAGAATTGAGACGATTCGATTGAAGAAAAAGAATTAACAAAACAGAGGTCACTACGGCCTCTGTTTTAAAATTACTTGGTTTCTTTGTGTCCGGTGTGGTTGCCACACTTTTTACAATGCTTACTAAGCTCAAGTCTTGTTTTGTTTGTTTTTTTGTTCTTCCTTGAGTTGTAATTAGATGTTTTGCACTGTGTGCACTCAAGTCGGATCATGTTATCTTGTGACATAGAATTTCAGTTTGTATGTTGCCAGGCGCGGCCTGGTCCAGCTACGCCGGATATGCAGTAGAATAGTAATATTTGGGTTTTTTGTCAAATATTACGAGATTTATTCAGCTAATTGGGCAAAATAGATTGGAATCTCTAGGGCCTTATCATTTTCCGGCAAACCTGATGGATTATCATTTTTTAATATAATTACGCCATTATTTTGGTAGGTCGGATTTGTGAAAGTGATTTCACCTGTAAAATCAACAAAGTCGGCGGTCATCCAATCACTGGTTGTTTGAATGTAGCCCTCGCCAATTATTAGACCGTCCCAATTAACTACCATAACTGGGGCAGATGCCTCGAAAAACCAGCTTCCACGAGCTTTTCCGTTTATTGTTAGTGGGGAAGTGATAGTGTCACCGGCCAAGGGAAGGTCAACAATAATGTCATCCTGTGTAGCGTTTGTATATGAGATTTCGGGGGTAATTACATCAGAATCAGCAGAATCGCTGGAATCGTCGAAAGTAGCGTCATCAGCAGGTAGATTGTTTTCAGAGTCTGTTTTTGGCCAAACAGCGAGAGTAGTAAATAGCAGTAGGGCGATCAAACTGACTATAAATAGGGTATTTTTCATATATAGTTGATTATTAATAATTTAAGCGTATCAAACAAAGTTAAGTAAGTAAATGAAAATTACTGCTATCCCGATTGACAAAATGACCAATTTCTGCTATATTATTGCGTTAAATAATAATATGACTATGTTCAAGAAACTACTGATTTTGCCACTAATGGGAATGTTTATTCTGCCGGCTCAATCTGCGCAGGCTTTGATGCTTTTGGATAGCCCCACTGAAAGTTTGATCAAAAATATTGATAACGCTCAGGCAATTAATTTTAGCCTTGAGCTTGATTTAAAGACAATGAATGAGCAAATGGAGGCGCCGCTTAACATGCATGCTGATGTAGATGGGATTTGGAATGAAAATGATAATGATTCCTATGATTTTAATTTTTGGATGAGTCATGACGGAGAATTTAAACAGTCAGATGCCTCTGTTATTTTAACTTCTGAAAATATTTATGTTTCAGATGGTGATAGCCAGTGGTATTTTATAGATCAATTTTCACCGGCTGATTTTACTGATTCAAACGATCAGGAAGTAATTTCTCAGCTGGAAGATTCTTTGCAGGATTTATTTTCTGCCGGAGTTATAAAATATGATGCAGAAACTGTTGATTATATAAATAACATGTTAACTGTTCGCTATGCCTACGAAGTCGATGGTGAAAAATTGATTAGTTATTTGCAAACAGAAAATCAGGCGTCAGAAGAAGAATTGGAGGAAATAAAAGCTTACTTTGATGACAACCTAACTATTGGAGGATATTTGTGGGTTGATACTATAAATATGTTGCCAGTGATGTTTACATTGAATATCAACAAACAAGTAAGCGCTTTGAACTATTCTTCTTTTGAGCTTTCTGTTTTGTTTAATAGTTTCAACGAACCGGTCGCAGTCAAAGAGCCAAAAAATGCAGTTTCAATCGATAATTACACAACCGGGGAAACTGAGAAATTAATAATGTCTGGAATTGAAAAGACAATGGACAATATTGATGCGGACGGTGACGGGTTAACAGATAACCAAGAAAATACAGTTTGGAAAACAGATCCGTTTAAGAATGATACCGACGGTGATGGATATGGCGATTACATAGAAGTGATTAATGGTTACAATCCAAACGGTTTCGGAAAGCTAGACTCAGACAAAGATGGTTTAACTGATTATTCAGAAATGACAATTCACTGGTCAGATCCAAATAATGCCGATTCTGATGGTGATGGCTATAACGACGGTATAGAGATTGCCAATGGCTATGACCCAAACGGACCGGGAAGATTCTAGATAAATAAAACAAAAAAGAACCACATTGTGGTTCTTTTTTGGTGGGCCGGGACGGATTCGAACCGCCGAAGGCTATTGCCAGCAGGTTTACAGCCTGCCCCGTTTGACCGCTTCGGTACCGACCCATGTTGATTGTCGTGGTGGACCAGCTTAGCTGGACTATTCACCTCGATTAGCTTCTGACAATGTTTTCCTAGCCAAAGCTTAGCTTTGGCATTATCAAGGTACAACCAAGCTCAGCTCGGTGGAGCCACGGTCGGGATTTGAACCCGAGACCTCTTCCTTACCATGGAAGCGCTCTACCAACTGAGCTACCGCGGCAGATGTATGCGTTTCCAAATCTTAATTATCAATTGCTTTAATAGCTAGGCTCTGGAGCCAAAGGTGGGATTCGAACCCACGACCTACGGTTTACAAAACCGTTGCTCTAACCAACTGAGCTACTTTGGCATTTTGGCGAAGTTGGTTATGGAACCAACTGCCTGTCCGTCCGTAGTCCAGCCTCTGGACGAAGGCGGAAGCTACTTTGGCATTTTAGATCATTATTCGTACGCGGCGTTAGGATACACGAAAGCCTGAATTTTGTAAATATTTTGTATGTTATTCTTTCATTGACAAAGCAGCGCGACAAGCCCCAATGCTTGGCATTGGGGTCTTCCATAGCGGCTTGACTTTTCTCTCCATTTAAGGCACTCTTAGCCAGCCTTAGGGCTACAAAGGTCGATCTTTAATAAAAACCATTTAATCATGCTTTCTATGATGTTATTCTTCATGGGCATACTAGAAATGATCATCATTTCTATGTGGACACGATTTGTGTCGGAAAGCAAAATCATGGCAAGTGGATTAACCACAATTGTGAATATATTCATTTGGTACTATGTGCTTCAGTCAGTGCTGGATGACATTGAAAATGTCAATCTGGTCGCGCTATATGCGCTTGGCTGTGCCGTTGGAACAATGATTACAACTGCCTATTTTAGGCGCCATGAAATTGATTCAAAAAGACTCTCGCACGAGTCATAAAATATGAATGCAGACGATTACCCTGGCCCCGCGCTAGGAAAAGAGGATTAAAAAAACCACTTCGAAATAATGAGGTGGTTTTTTGTTTCGGCGATATAGATCATAAATAACGGTTACCCAAATCGTGGACGGGGAATCGGTTACTCGTGGTGCGAATTCAGTTTAAGAATCATTGAAACAAGTGTATCAATTCGTTGTTTTAAAACCAATGGGTTTTGTGTCGTATGTTGTTCTCGAAGTTGTTGTTTAACTTCGTCTGAAATGTCATCTCGTTTAAGAACGCGATTGTAAGGCGTCAAAGCTTTCTTTTCATATTTACGAATATATTTTGCTCCGACACGTTCTTTGCTCACCATTCGTTTCACCGCCTTCCAGTGATTGGTATAACATTCAAGCGTGTCACAGAGTTCAAGAACAACGGAAAGACAATCGATGTTATCGAGTCTTGCATAGCCGATATATTTTCGAATGATGTGTCCGTTTCGTTCTTTCACGAACATGTTGTCGTTCTTTTTTCCGGGTTCGGAACGCGTGAATTCTACTCCTTCCTCGTCAAACCATTTTTTCGCAACATGGTTAATGAACTCGCCACCCGTGTCAGGATGCATCATAAGAAGCGGAAACGGAAGACGTCGTTTAATCTCTTTTATGTTTTCAAGAGTCGCATATTGTCCTTTATTCCATTGCGCTCGAATAATCGTCCAATAGGTCACGGCATCCGTGTAATTTAGCGTAAATACGAAGTCTCCAAGCAAGGTGTCTCCGCAATGAGCCACTGTGTCGAGCTGTCCTTTCCCCGGACTCAAATCCTTCCATGGACCTTTAAAGATTGGAATCATGGCTTTGAGTGAAGAAGGATTTGTAGAAGAACGTCCTCTGTTTTCTCCGTGAGTTACAGCAAGCTTCACTGTCTTTCGTTTTACGGTGCATTCACTCATTTTAAGGAGTTTGCCTGTTGCTTCTTCGCCGTGTGACCACATCTTGTCTCGTTTCAATACTTCGACATATTCGGGAATCTGCGGATGCAACAGTTCACCGCATACACGACTTCCCGCTTCCCAGACATCTGTGAGTGCGGCAAGAACATCCGGTGTGTAGTACGTCTTGCGACCACGCCGCTCCTCTTTCAAAGGATCCCTCATCTGTACACGTTTGAATGAACGCGAGACTGACTTACGATGTACTTTTGCAGTAAATACAATATGTTCAATGATTTCTCCTCGTTTCTTCTTGTTTCTTCGAGCAGCTAACCACTCCTTTAAATGTTCTTCAAAAATGCTTTGTTTGGTTGCCATATTCATATGCAACCACGGTAACCGAATTATGATCTATCCGAGAGGGTTTCGGTAACCTTTTTTATGATCTATAACGTTCGGTTGATTTTTTACAGAATTCAAGTATAGTCTTGGCTATGGCTATTGAATCAAGGGAAGAATTAATGAGTAAATATGCTGGCAAAGGCTTGCCTAGTTTTCGAATTAAGCAAATAAACACGGCTTTATTTGATCGTGCAATTACATCTTGGGCCGACATTACGACTCTACCGAAAGATTTACGGGTGCTCCTTGAAATCCAGGTTCCATTTGCGTCTTTTATTTGCGTGGCGCTTTTGCAGAGCAACGACAAAACTACAAAAAAAGCTTTACTTCAGGCCAGCGATGGGGCGGAAATTGAAACTGTGCTCATGAAAAATTCTCGCGGTCATTGGTCGATTTGTGTTTCTTGCCAGGTAGGTTGTGCAATGAATTGTTCGTTTTGCGCAACTGGAAAGATGGGCTTAACAAGAAATTTAATTGCCGACGAAATTATTGATCAATATCGATTTTGGAACGCAAACATTGGCAAGGACGAAATAATCACCAATATTGTTTTTATGGGAATGGGCGAACCAATGGCAAATTATGTTGAGGTTAAAAAATCGTTGCAAGCGCTTTTAAAATATACGGAAATCGGGATCACAAAAATCGTAGTTTCAACGGTCGGCGTCTTGCCTCGGCTCAATATTTTACTTGATGACATGGATTGGCCACCGGTTCGTTTGGCCGTGTCGCTCCATAGTGTTGATCAAGAAGGCAGACTGTCGTTTATGCCAACCACCACGCCGACATTTTTGGCTGATTTGAAAACTTGGGCCAAGGCGTATTTGGAAAAGTTCGGTAACAGAAATCATCATTTGACTTTTGAGTATCTGTTGATGAAGGGCGTGAACGACAGCTTGACTGACGCCAAAAAATTGGCTAAATATGTTAAGTCCATTGGCAGAGTAAAAGTAAATGTGATGGCTTATAATAATACCGGTGTTTTTGATGCCCCAAGTGCCGACCGGGTTGATGAGTTTTGTGAGATCTTGCGGAGTTCTGATGTTGATGTGACGCGTCGGCGCTCAATGGGGAGCGACATCTACGCCGCCTGCGGCCAGTTGGCAAATACAAAAAAGTAAAAAGGCGGATAATTGAGTTGCACGCCTTTCAGAACCTTGATTTTAATTTCGTAACAGGGCGGTAGCTTTTAATCTGACAAAACCGTAAGCGATAAGCAGACAGCCAATAATTATTTTTAAAATAAAAATCGCCAAAAATGGAATAACCCCTTTAATGACTGATAGTAAGATAACTAGCAAACCTAAAAACACAAAGGTCGCACTACCAACCGATAAGCCGAAAATTAATAGTTCTTTTCTCGGATAATCATATTCAATTGCTTTTGCCGAGAAGACACCCATATAAAATATTATTGTTAAAGGATTGAAGGTTGTTAAAAGGAGAGTTGATGTAAAGCTATATAGTAAATCTGAAGTAGAATCTAATATTTCTATTGACCCATTTTCTGAAAATGAACTGTGTATTGCGATTACTCCCAACAGAATTAAAATTGTTGAGCTGATTATACCTAAAGATTTTTTTATTTTTTTGTTCTCTAGTAATTTTCCAAGTCCTAATACTGTCAAAGTTATATACGAACAATCAACAAGTGTAACTGCGCTTGCTGCTATTAATCCGTCCAATAGAGTTTTTTCAATAGTAAGGTTAAAGATATAAAGTGAAACTGGCCCGATTGAGGCACATTGAAGTATCAGTCCGGTTAAAAGACCGTGTCCAAAGATTTTTATTTTTGATTTATTTATTTTTTTCATAATAATTAATAAGATATAAAAAACACCAGTTTTCACTGGCTTTATTTGTTATTTGGTGAGTTTTATTTTTTATCTATGCAAATAACGCCAGCGCGTAATGGTTTTGATTATTTTGATTGTTATTTGTGATGTTATAAAACATACGAGAGGATAATAGTTTTTTTTCTTGATTTTGTCAATGGTGGGGTTAAGCCCGACAATTTCAAAGCAATAGATAAAATAGTTCGCAGTCTACGAGTCCTCAACGAAAAAGACCCAGTAAACACTGAGTCAAATTCGTGGCAGGGGCTAGCGGACGAGTTTGGAACTTTTGACTGGGTCAAGTTACATAAGGAGCTAACACCTTTCCCCGAATTCATTTCGTTGAAAATGGGATGGATCTTAAAAACACAAAAGTATGATATTATTCCAGCATATGAAAAATTCAAAAACCTATAAGCTTTTGGGCCTTTTATTAGGTGTGATCTCTATTGCACTCATCGCCTATATTGTCTGGAATATCAATGGCGTCATTGATAAACAAAGTAATTCCACGGTGAATATCCAGCTGGGATATGAGTCGTTGCAATTTGACCTACCGTCAGGTTGGCACGTCAACACAAATCCTAACTGGGTTTCAAATACTTCTGACACGCTTACCATCATCAGCGAAGAGGCCGTGACACGAGTTCCAAGTTTTACACGTTTTCCCGTGAGGATTATTACAAAAACGAAATCAGAAATTTTAGGCGAAGGAAGTTTTGAGGACTATTTTGAGAGCAACTATCCCCGCCAAGGATTCCAAGATGCAGAACTGACCCAATTATCTGACAACACATATCGTATTGACGGAATGCGAATTGACGTTGACAATTCAAGTACCAAAAACGAGGGAGTTGACCTGTTCATTGTAGGAGAATTCAATGTATTCTGGGTATTATTAGACACTGAATTGTTCAATGATGTGTCGCAGAGTGAATTTATTGAATCTCTTGAATACAATTTCGACGACAGTTTCTAAATGAATGTCAAAGAAACGTACAGAAACATCGCTAATTAAGGCGGTGTTTTTGTTCTAGAATAATTCTCGCAGAAATATAAAGTTCTAAATCCCTTTACCCCTAATAAAAATAATTCGCTATGTTTAGCGAATTATTTTTGGCAGGGGTGCTGGGGCTCGAACCCAGAATAAAGGTTTTGGAGACCTTCGTGATACCGTTTCACTACACCCCTATATTTAATTTGCTGCCTAAGGATAGCAGATTAAGGCTATTAAATCAAGGTCTTTGAACTAAGTCTCTGTGCCCCTTGTGTGTTGTTGTGTGATAGAATTTAGAAGTATGAAAGAACAAACATTCAACACTGGCACGCTAAAGCTCAATTACATTGAAACAGGCAATGGCGATATTCCATTATTACTTCTGCACGGCGGATCTGCCAGGTGGCAAACTTTTTAATCAATTATTCCAGATCTTGAAGGCTTAGCTTACATTTTTGCCCCAGATTTACGAGGCCACGGAAAATCAGATCGAGGTGACAATTATAAGATTCAAAGTTATGCCGAGGACATCGCTACATTTATAGAAAAACATATTCAAAAACCAACTATTGTTTTTGGTCACTCGCTAGGCGGTATGGTTGGTATTATGCTGGCAGCTACCCACCCCGATCTCGTTAAAGGTTTAATCATTGGTGATTCGCCTTTTAATTCAGATGTTTTAAAATCGGGAGATAATTCACATGTAAGAAGATGGAAAGAGATGATTGAGCAGGGGATGACAGCCGAAGAAATAACTGAAGAATTAAAAAATAGGGAAATTTACATTCCTGAGGAGAACAAAACTATTACTGCCCGCGAGATGTATGGCGAAGATGATCCTTATTTTGAATCTATGGGCATTGGCTTGAGCCAAAACGATCCGGCGATGTTAGATGCTGTCACTACAAAAGTTGGTGAAAATTTCGCTGATTATAAAATGGAGAATTTATTCCCTAAAATTAAATGTCCGATCCTGGTACTTCAGGGAGACCCTAAACATGGCGGTCTGCTTACAGATGAATATATTGAAAAA
>Ga0210012_1002573_pt1 | contig 15620 bp, 7 predicted proteins | sample CryGeymeta201504_FD_183974 | JGI IMG/M metagenome (GOLD analysis project Ga0210012, IMG submission 183974) | Groundwater microbial communities from Crystal Geyser aquifers in Utah, USA - Crystal Geyser metaG 2015-04 (SPAdes) (version 2) | ecosystem: Environmental > Aquatic > Deep subsurface >... | reverse complement strand
AAAGGAAGTTTAAATATAAATAATTTAAATGTTAACAACAATACGAATAATGCTGTCAATACAAGTAAAACAAATAAGCAATATATTGCAAACGGTATACAAACACCAAGTTATATAACAACGAGTGGGAAAAAATCAATGAACTTTTTAAACAATACAAGCAATACAAATAGCTTAAATAACTTAAATAATACAAACAACTTAAGCAACTCTGGAAGACAAACTTCTAATTATTCACGAAACTACAATGTTACATCACAAAGTACTAATCCTATTGACTTTCTGAATCTAGATTATAAAAGTAATTAAAAAAATTATATAATACTATAACAATATTTAGGCTCTACTACTAAATCTTCAGCATTCAAAGAAATAGCAAATTTAAATGATAGAATTAATGACAGATTTAATGACAGACTTAAATTCAGTCATAACAATAATAACAATAACAATAATATTATTAATCAAAATAGTAAAAGATCTGTTTCAAACAACAATGGTACTAATTATACCTTTTATTATATATTCTAATATATTAGATATTGGAAGAGTTCAAAGAAGTACTCCAAAATACGAATTTAAACAAACTATAAACGAAGTAAAAGATATTGAATTCGATAATGAAATAAACCAAATCTTCAATCGATATAATAAAAGTAAAGAAACAGGAAAAAGTTCAGTTTTACGATTAAATGATTATAATCAAATAGAACAAATTAATAATTCATATCTTAGCGTTAAAAATAATTTTGATAATAATCGGGGAAATAATAATAATTATACTCCTTATAGAACTTTAGATAAAAAAGACCAACCTGATAATAAATATATAAAGGTATTATTAGTATAATTTTTATATATATTATATTTTTAGGAAGGAAACGATAAATATGACAAATATGTTTATGATAAGACTGATAATAATAGTTATGATAAGTATGATAAAAGTAATAACAACAAATATGAAAAATACGGTAAATACGAAAAATACGGAAATAACCCTAATCAATTTCATAGCAACACCCAAACAAACTGGACTAGAGACTTTGATAAAATTAATACTATCAATAACTTAAACACTTTAAATAATTATTATTCTCCTTCATCTATAAATACAACAACAGGTAAAAAAACAGAGTCAACAAAAGATCTTTATAAAAATTCATTATTTAAAGATATTAAAGAAGCAAAAAGTACTTTTTTAGATAGACAAAATAATAACTATATCAATAGCAATAATAGCAATAACAACGACTATTATTCAGATAGTAGAATGTATAACTCAATTTCAAACTTTAATAAAAATAAAGATAGCATCGATAAGTATGAAAAGATTAATTCTAATTCGAATAATTATAGAAATAACAATAATACAAATATCATTCTAAGAAGTAAAGATAGGCAAGATATTTATAGAAGTGTAATATTATATTATTAAATTTAGAATAATAAATCGTACACTGTTGAAAGAAAACCTATTAGTCTGAACTATGGCTTGTAATTCAATTTTTACTTTTTCAATATTAATTTAAATAATCAAAATATTTATAACTATAATAGTATGTAATAAGAATATCTCTACATATTTATTAATTGATTATATAGTAAATTTTATTAAGAATATTCTAAAAAATAATTATATTATTAAGAATAATAACCAATATCAATCAATCAATAATCATCTTCTTGATTTAATATTGATGCTGTTTTTATAGAATCTTGTGTTAAATTTTTTTCTGGCTCTTTATCATTATGATGAATCTTAAACTCTTCTTCAATTTGATCTATATCAGATTCAAATGAATATACATCACTTATTATTGAATCTTCTTTATCTTTTACTTTGTTTTTCTCATTCTTTTTCGGAGTATTTTTTATCGGACTATTCTTTTTTGATTTTTCTTTGTTAGGTTGTGGACTATTGGTTTTAACATTCTTATTAGCATTATTCTTAATATTTTTCTTATCGGAATTTTCGATTATGTCTTCATGTTCAATTATTTCTTCATGTTCGATTACTTCTTTTTTTGCTGACTTTTTAGATTTCTTATCAAAAGAATTATTAATACTATCAGGCTTATTATCATCTTTTTCTTCTTCAAACTGATCATTATTATATAAATCTTCCTCTTCCTCTTCGTTAACTTTTTGTTCACTAACCTTTTCTTTATTACTAGGACTAGTACTATTACTATTGAAATAATTCACAATAGCTAAATTTGTTATTATTTATTTACCTTCTATATGATCATTCAAATAATTTAAGTCAGCTGTGTCTTTATCTTTAAATATACTTTTAATTGCTACTATTCCCTTATATGAAGTCAATGTATTTAAATTTAAAGTAAGTAGTATTAATTCCTTATAATTCTTTTGCTTGAGCTCTAAATAAATGGCTTGAATTAGTTTATTTTCTGAATCAACCCAATTATTAAGTTTGCGATAATTCTCATAAAGGAAAGAGTTTAGTTTTATATATCTAAAATGTCTGTATTTTTGTTGTAGCTTTATGAAAAAAACTTCTGACTATTATAAATAAAATAAATATTGTGATATGTTGTGTGATGTTATGGTAAGTATAAAGACTATATTGTTTACTTTAATTAGTGTTTTATAATCAAGCTTATTGGTTTTATTATCTTTATTATCTTTATTATCTTTATTGCCTTTATTGCCTTTTATTTTATTATCTTTATTAGTCATATTATCTTTATTATCTTTGGTCTTAGATGAATTATTCACATTAGCTTTTCCGGGAGAATTTGCACTATTACTAATTGTAATACCATTATTTATTATATTCTTTAACCTATTTTCAAAATCCTTCTTAGTATCACTTAGATGCCTATTATAAAGATAAGTGAAATTAAGTTAGCAATCATATTTATTAACTAACTATTTTAACTATTACCCTAATTTATTTTCTTTGTTTTTACTTCTTGTACTATTTGAAAATTTAGGATCATCTAACCATTGTGTGTCAATAAAGTCAAATTTATCATTCTCGACCATCTTTATAATACTTTTTAGCCTTTCTTATAAATTAACTATTAAAATACCATTGAAACAATTTCTAAAGATTAAATAATTAATGTTTATATATTTACTCTTCTTCTTGTAAATTTGAATTTGCTGTGATAAATGATTCACTCAATTTTTTATCACCTAAATTATTTGTGTTTTGTATATTCATTTTGTTTGGATAATTATAGTTTGTCTTTATCTTATTCTTCTTTATCATAAAATTTGCTGGATCTTTTGAAAACTTTTTCATTTAATTATTATAATTTATAAAGAAAAGGAAATAAATGAATAAATAAATAAATGAATGTTATAAAATAATGTTATAAAATAATATTATAGTAACTTATAATAAGATATAATAATATAATATTATTATAATATTATGATAAAAATATTTTTTAACAAAGTCTTTAACTTAATAAAATTATTATTTTAAACTATTTTGAAATTTATTGGCATTGAACAACAACCCAGTAATCGTTACTATCTCTTACTCCATAACCAGTAGTTTCTTGTTGTCTTGATCCGCAATTGATGTTAATACCATGAGAGTGTAAAGATGTACCATTTCCGCAGTTGATAAGTTTAATTGTATCTCCGACTCTTAGATTGCTATCTTGGTTAGCCCATGAAGAGTGAATTTCTAAGTTCCAGCAAAATTGTTGATCGTTGGTATTTAAAGGTCTTGCTGATAACTCAGTTTGTCCTGTCATTGGAGCTCTATTTCTAGCATCTGCATAGATGGATTTTCCAGTTAAGTTATGTGTTAAAGCAATTTTTGATCCATTTTGGACTCCGTTTTTGGATAAACTTGTAGGTCTAAACCAATCGTTATCGTCTCTTGCTCCATAACATGTCATTTCTTGTTGTCTTGATCCACCGCACCAGTTAATTCCATGAGAATGTAAACTGTTTCTAGTATTTAAGTGGAGTAATTTAAGTGATTGTCCTTCTTTACATTGAGTTCCTAAAGTAGAATACCAAGGCATATTTTTCAATGGTCCGTTTAATAAGTTTGCTCTAAGTGTTTTAGTTTGTTGTTCTTTTTCTTGAGCAATTCTTTCATTTTCAACTCTTAAGGCTTCTGCTTTCTTTCTTTCTTGTAATTCAAGAGCAGCTCTGTTTCTAGCTTCTTCGGCAAGTTTGTCTTTTCTTAATTGTTCTTCTTTTTGTGCTCTTACTCTGGCTTCTTCTTTTTTGGCTTCTTCAAGTGCTTTAGCGATTCTTGCATTTTCAATAGCAACTCTTTCTTCTTCTTCTTTTTTAATTTTTTCATCTTCTAGTCTATTTTTTTCATGGATAGCAACTAATCTAAGTTTAGCATCTTCATCTTTTCTAAGGGATTCGTTTTTATCTTGAATCATAATTCTGACTCTTTCTTCTTCCTCGAATTTAGGTTTCATTAATCTTGCAATTTCTTCAGCTGTTAATTCTACTGCAACTACATCTTGAGTATTGCAAACATCTTGACATTTTTGTCCTTCTCCTAAACATTGTCCTACTTTACATACAATTCCGCTAGTACATTTTGAGGCTTCTGGTGCACAGTCTCCATTTGAACATCTGAATGGGCTAGAAAGTGGGCAAGCATCTTTAGCTTTACATAATAATTCAGATTTTTGGCATGATTTATCAGGGCATACAACAAAGTCGATGTTAGAGCAGGTAATCATTGTTGGGCATTTAGCAACATTGTCAGCACAGGTAAGATCGTTACATCTGATTTGATTTTTAGCACATACTGGGAGATCTTTTCTGCATTCTTCACCAGCAGCTAAATTAACGCAAGTAAGTTCAGGGCATAAAGTTAATCCAACTGGGCAAGCATAAGTACTTGGGCATTGATTTCTATTAGCTCTGCAAATTCCGTCGTTACATTCGTATAAATCTCCGCATTTTCCAGTAGCTAAAGTTGGGCAGACATCATTAATGATTTCTTTATTAACACAGAATGGTTGAGTAGTTCCTTTAACTTGACCTTCAGGACAATCGATATCAGTTTGATGAACGAGACAGTTTTCTTCTTTTCCTATTTTACCCCAGAATGGTGTTTCAGGTGGGCATTTAACTCCTTTGGTATCTTGACATTCACTAAGATTTCCAACACATTTGCTTGGTTTATTTGGGCATCTTTGTTTATCACATGGTGGGTTATCAACTTTAACAACTAATGGAGAGTTTCCATAAACTTCTTTCTCATTAACTAAGATACTAACAGTGTATGTATCTTCAAAGGTGGGGACAAAAGATAAAGTGTAAGTTCCATCAGCATTGTCGTGTTGTTGACTTGTAACTTCTTTATTTGACTTGGTTCTTGTAACTTTAGGTACAACATTAGCTCCTCCTCTTGTATGTTTATTTCCATATTTATCGAAACAAGTATAAGTGATGGTATTGTCTGCATCCATGGTAGCTGAGAATTTTCCAGTATATTCTTTGAAATTTCCTGAGCAATCAATTGGGATAACTTCTAATTTAGCTGGTGAATTGCTTCTATCAATATTAACAATTTCTTCCATAACATCTTTGCTGTTTTTCTTTAATAATGCAATATAGAAAGTTCCTGCTTTAGATATGCTAACAGTAATATTACATGTTCCTACTGGTTTTTCACTGTAGGCAACGGTTCTGTCTTCATTAGCAATAGCAACTCCGGCTTGGTCGTTAACTTTAACTCTGAGATCTGAAGAACATCCAATACTAGCAACATTTCCAGCTTGATCAGTAAATTGATTTTTAAGTGCGTCATATGATTTAATATGCATGTTGAATATGGTTCCAGCGGGTAATTTAGCGAAGTTAAGATTTGCTGAGTCATTGACTAAAGTAAAGTTTTCATTGACTTGAGGTCCACTATAAATGATATGTTTATAAGATTCCTTTTTGATATTGTCAAGATAGATTGTAAGAGTATAAACTCCAACTTTAGAAGGAGTGTTTTCAGCATCGCAATCTGAGTTGTATGATTCAATACATTGATGAAGAGTTGGGTTTTGGACTTTTTTAAGGTTACAGCTTCCTTTGAATATAATGTCTTTATCTTCTGAGACGATTTCAGCTCTGGCAAGAACGTTTGATTTAGTATCCATACATGTTTTATTAGCATCATATAACCAAACTGCAACATCTAATTTAGATCCAGCTTCTCTTTTATCAGTATTTCCTTTAACAACTGAGTTTTGAAGAGAATATAATGAAGAAACAAATTCAACATCAATAGCTTCGTTATTTACTTGACTAACTTTAGTAGCAGTTTTGTATAAGATTTGTAATGAGGCTTTTCTTGAGATTGAGTAATCAACTGTTGCTTCAATAACATAGGTCTTTCCATCTTCTTCTAAGCTTCTTTTGCTTTCAACAACACTTGGTCCGTTCATTAATACTAAATCATTAAGGATTTGTGGGAAGTTGACGAATTGGTTACCATGTTGATCTTCTAAAGTGAATCTGAATTTAACTGGTGATCCAGCTGGGTGTTCTGAACTTGGCTTTTCAATGAATTTAGTAGTGTCTCTTGGAGGTAATTTAGGTAAAACAGTAACAGTAACTTCTTGTCCTTTTAATTCGGTAAATTCTTTTGCACCATCTTCTTTAACAAATAATGAAATAACTTGGTCTTCTAATAATACTGTAGTAGAACAGAATTCTAATGAATAGATTCCTGCAGCTGGGGATTTTTTGAAAATTTCAACTTTGTGGTTTTTGTCTTCAGTCTTTAAGGTATATTTGAAGGTTTCTGCAGTGTTACATCCGTCATTGAAGATCTTTCCTTCAGATTGTTTTAATGTAATGTCAACTGTATCACAGTTTCCAGCAACAATAGCAAGTTTTGAAGCTCCGACTTCGGTTTTAGCAGCGACTAATGGTCCATTTCCTCTACCAGTATCATCTCTTGCGCTAATAATATTAAGAGGATAGTTGAAGGTTTCAGTTTGTTCTCCGTATTTAAGAGTACATGTAAATGAATATCCGTTTCCAGCACATAATCTGCTGTAAGCTCTGATAGATTTATAGTCAGTAATTTTTAATTCGAAAGAATCTTCAGTAATACTAAGGGAAGCAGTTAAAGTAATTGGTAATGTATTGTGTCCAACTATTTTGCAATCAGAAACTGTTAAAGTTTTGGTATCAACTTCATCAACAAAGTTAGAGAAAATATCTCTGAAATAGATTTGAGCTGAGGTCAAATATTTATTAGTTTTGGTAATGGTACCGTCTGGAACATCATTTCCTAAGTTTGAAGATGAGAATGCTGATTTCTTTAAGTATACTTTGGCAGGTTTAACTAAGATATTAGCTCTGTTTCCTAATTCTTTCTTGTCTACTTGAACTCCGACTTTAGAATCATCTCTTTCGGTAAGTAATGCTCTGTAAACAATACTGTCATTTTTAACTTCACTAACACATTCAACTTCGTTATCCATATCAGTAGTAATTTTGGCGTTGAATCTTGATGCAATTCTTGTAGGTGGGATGATGTTTTTCCATTGATCTCTACCTTTAACAACAACTTCTGCAGTTTCTCCAGCTATAATAGTTGCTTTAGAAGGAATGATTAAGACATTTTCACGAACTAAGACTCCGGAATCGTTTTTATATTTGTATGTTTTCTTGAAGTATTTAGGATCTGCTTTAATGGTGAAAATTCCTGCAGTTCTGGTTAAACTGGTATATTTAGCTAAGTTGGTAATTCTATCTAAAGTATTTGTAGTTGAGACTTCTACATTGCTAGCATCTGTAACAACTAAGTTAACTTTGTTGGTTAAAGCTGAACAAGTATTTTGATATTTATCGAAACAAGCAACTTGGAATGATAATGGAGTATCGGCATTTCCTGATCTAAGGTCAGTTTCTCCTAGTCTATCTGGTAATACAACGTCACAAGTGTCCATGTCGGCAGGTTTAATTTTAAGAGGTACTGAAGCTTTGCATTTAACTCCGTTAATTTCAATAGTAATGATATTTTCGTGGGCTGGACCTCCTTGATATACTGGGTAATCATTAGCTTTATCAGTGCTAAAAGTACATAAGTATACTCCTTTTTTTCCTGCGTTTTTAACGTCGAATACGAATTTATCAGCAAGGGAAGTACTATCTAAAGTAACTTTGTGTCCCCATGAGTTGTGTCTTCTTCCGTCTTTATTTAAGAGTTCAATCATTAATTTTCCGGTTTCTCCAGCGAATAATGGGACAACTTTTCCATCAATCATATCATTTCCAACTCTTTGTTCTCTAATTTGGCAAGCAGCTAAGTCAATATCGGCGTTTGAAGCATCTGAGTCACTGGCTGTTCCAAGTAAGTTAACGATTTTCTTTTGGCATGTTTCTCCAGTTTTGCATACATTTAAGGTATAAACTCCTTGTACTAAGTTTTCATACTTGTTTTTGTTGATTCCTTCATCGTCGTTTTTAACAAATTCGCAGAATTCAGTTGATTTATTGTCACTAATCTTTAATTTGTATCTTAATCCATCTTTATCTTCTAAGTAAGCTGAATAAGCATTTTTGGTGCAACTTCCAATTAAGTTGTCAAATTTATCTCTTGGATGACATTGATAAATGGGGTCAACTTTAGTGTTATCTTCAGTGAAGGTTGGGTTCATTTCTTCAAAGATGTTTTTAGAAGTAAATCTCTTTAATAAGGTATGGCTGAAATCTTCAGCAGCGGGAGCAACGGTAGTTACACAATTTTCACATTTACAATCTTTTCCATCAACAACGGCTCTGAAAACATATTCGGAGGCTTTTTCAACTTGTACATCGTATTTGAGTACTCCGATTTCATCAGCTTTTCCTCCTGGGGCGCTGAATACTCCTTGTTGGGGTACAACTGAATCAACTAAGAAGACTTGTGGGCTTCCTCCTTGTAATCCTTCTTCTACAATTTCATTTTTATCGTTAAGAGTCCATGCTAAGTTTTCTTTTTTACATTGGAAGTAGAAAGTATGATCTAAATTTTTAGTGATCATAAAGGCTTGTTTGACATCATTGCAATCACATTTAGCTTGTCCGAATCCTTGAACGGTATCAGTAATACAAGTTTTGTCAGCAGTTTCAATGACGAAGAATTTAACATTGTTAGTTGAAGTTTCTTTGCAAGGTTTGATTGTTAAGGCTTGACTTTGTGCGCAGTCGTTAGTTACGGTTAATCTATCTTTTTCTGATTTTAAGCATTTCTTTCCAGTTTTAGTTCTGATATAAACTAAGTTATCAGCGGTATTAACTAAATAAAATTCTTTAACGGCTTCTACTGGTTTGTTGAAGTTTCTGAAATTATTAACATTCTTTTCGAATGTGAATTTGCAAGCATCTTTATCAACTGGTTCATAGTTAGAATATTTTCCTGGGACAATAACATTTTTGTGCATAATTTCAACTGGGTTGAATGATTGAGTTCTAGCGTCAACAACATTTCCATAAGCATCAAATGGAGTAACTTGAACTGAGAATCTATCTCCTGCGTTAATTTTGTTTGGAGAAAATACAAGGGAGTTAACGTTTGAAATATCTCCTGGGTAAACATTGAAGGGAATAGCGTTTTTGCTAACTAATGCGCATTCGAAGTTCCAGATTCCAGCAATTTTTGGGTTAATGGTTACTCTGAATGAGTTGTCAGAATTTTTGGTAATTGTAGATGAGAATTTATTTCCACTTGGGTTTTTGGTTGTATAGTTGATATCTTCTGGTTCAACTTCACATAAGTTTTCATATTTATCGAATAAGGCTAAGTTGAATTTAAATTGAACATCGCAGTTTCCTTCTGGTAAGCTATCAAGTTTTTTGTTTTCAGTGTCTCTAATTTCAGCTCTGAGTGGGACTTCTGGTTTAACTACATAATCAACGATTGTTTGGGTACATTTTTGTCCTTCAATTGAGATTTGAACGGTGTTTTTGCTTGAAGCACTATATGCTTTGGTTGAGGTTAAAACAACTTCATATTCTCCTGGAACTGATCCGTGGTTTACTTCGTATTTGATTCCTTCTGGTTTAGCAATAATAACTTTAATACTATCTTCGGTTTTTAAGAACCATAAAGGTCTTCTTTTTTCTTCTTCAGTCATAAGTATAAAGTTGAATTTTCCAGCATGTCCAGCAACAGTTTCAACTTTTTTAGTAGAGAATCTAGTATGGTTGATTGACCAATCATCATTTGAGCAGTTATCACATGGAACTTCTGAAGATACAGTCATTGGGAAAGATACAGTTTCTGGTAATTTTGGAGTTTTATCAGTAGAAATCATTGAAATATTTAAAGCATATCCAGATCCTGGTACAATGTAAGAGAATTCGTTTCTTCCTTTAGCATCAGGGCATACTTGAATTTGAATTTGTCCGTTGATTAATTCAGTACATAAAAGAACATCGAGTTTATTTCCACTGAAAGTGGCTTTGTAAGTTACTCCTTGGATTCTATCAAAGTCAGCTTTAGTATATCTATTGCTGAAAGAGTCATAACAGTCTAATTTCCAAGTATTGAAAACTCCTTGTTTAACAGTTGTAGGTGTTTTATCTGAGCATGAAACATCTTTGTCTGTAGTAATCATACTTAATCTGCTTGATTTCCATAATAAGGGTCCTACTCTAACTTGGAGGTTAGCATTATCAGTTCTAAGTGGTTCTCCTTTAAAGGCGCATTGTACGGCATGATCTCCTGATCTTTCAATTTTTCCAGCAGCAGTAATGATTGAGTTCTTTTCGTCTTTTTTCTCTTCTTTTAATGGGACTTTAAATTCAGAAGGTTTAATTTGTAAACTTTGACAGTTGAAGTTAGCAGCTGAGTCATTATCAATTGAGGCTCTGTTTCCATATTTATCATGTGGATGAATTTCACATGCAGCTTTGTCTCCAGCATATAAATTAGAGTTTTCTACACTAGCATATGAGTTTGAGCTATCAATTGGTCCTGGAGTAACATTAAGAGAATAAGTTCCGTCTAAGAATTGAGAAGTAATTGTAATCTTTCCAGTTTTTCTACATTTAATGTTAAGAGCAAAGTTGTTAAGTGGTTTATTTTTTTCAATTGAAACATATACGTTTTCACCTTGGTCGTGAGAGTAGTTGAATAAGTTAATACATCTGTCGCTTGAATATGCAACTTCATCGAAAATAGGATAGAAGAGATTTCCAAATCTATCATAACATACTAAAGTAACAAGAGCTGGGTTAACAGAGGTAGTTTGGACTAAAGTCTTGCTAGCAGCATCAGATACTGAGTTAGCATCGAAATAGCATTTTGCTAAAGTAGAGCATTTTACTGTTAATTCAATTCTGATTGGGACTTTCTTTCCATCGCATACAATAGTAAGGAAGTTTGTGAATGGATAAGTTTGAGTAGTTGAAGTAATAGAAACACGCATTGTTCCTTTTTTGTTACCTGCATATAAGGCAGTTTTTAAAGTTTTATCTGGAGTTCCAGCTTGAATTTCGCATTTAGATAAGTCAACAGCTTTGTTATATCTGAGATTATCTAAAGTTCTGAATTCGACTCTTTGCTCAACGGTTTCTCCAGCAATAAGGGTAACTTTTCCGTTGTTGTCTACAACTGTATTATCAATAGTATAGTCACCATTTCCAGCGTCGGCATCTTCTCCATCTCCTTTAAATTTAAGAGGGAATGCTTTAGTCTTATCTTTGTAAGTAAATTCTAAGCTATAAACTGAGGTGGATACGGCATCGTTGAAGTCTTTAATTCTGCTTGCGGGAATTGCGCAATGTAATTCGTTTGAGTTAATCCATGAAGTTTCTAAATCAATATTAAATCTGGCTCCTTTTAAAGCTACAGTAACTTTTTCTTTAGTTGTATCAATTTGAGCAATCCAATTTCCAAGTACATCGTGGAATTTTGCAGAGAATAAAGGAACAGTTTTAATGTTATCAATCATAGTTGAAGCAAGTGAAGACATAGGTGCGGTAGATGAAAGAATAATTGAAGATTTGGTGTTGTCAACATTGATATCTCCATAGTTTACTTTAAATTGACATCTTTCAGTACATTGAAGGGGTCTTGAGTCATAAGTACAGGCAATTCTGAATTTAGTTGAAACAGCCATTGGACCTGAGTTAAAAACGCAGTTTGATCCATCTACTTTAGAATAAGATAAGTCAACAATATTTGAATCATCTTCAGAAATGGCAGAACATTTAACTTTCTTTAATTCTTCGTTTAAGAGGGGTATGTGCATTTCAATTCCAAAGTTGTTTGAGTCATTTAAGTTTACATTGAAAGATACTTTTTCTCCAACTTTAACTTCTTCTGGGGTTGTAACTCCGCATTTTGATTTTTGTAAGTTGGTTTTTCCTGGAGTTTTTAAATAAGCATAAGTAAAGCTTTCTCCATCTCTTCCAGATAATGTAACTTCGTATTTTCCTGGGGTGTTATAGCATTCAGTTGTATAATATTGTCTTAGTCTTCTGTCATAAATTACTGAAGATTGACTGTTGAAACTTGATAAGTGGGCTTCTCCGTTAATTTTAATGTTTAGATTTAATCCTAAATATTTGTTGTATCTAGCAGGGTTTAAGTCTAATTCATTGTCTCTTGCATCACATCCTCCGAAGTAATATTTAACACATGGATCATCACCTGATTGATCTTGTAAGGTATTGATATTGTTTGAAATGAAACTATTTGCTTTTGATGGTTTAATCTTTTTAACAGCGATAATTGGTTCAGGTTGAACAGTAATTGGATATCCTCCAACAACATCGTATCCATCAACTGTAGCTTCTAAGTAGTTAGTTCCGGCAATTTTGGTGTTAATGTTAATTGTATACATTCCTTCAACTTCTTGTTTGTCAAAGGTAATTCCGTCCATGTTTGAAGCTAATTTTTCATCTGGAATAAAGTGGTTATATAAACATCTTTTTTCATCTCTTAAGCAAAGTTCTCCAACTTGAGTTTTTTGTCCACAGTTGGTAGTAATCATTGGTAAATTTAATGCAGGGAAGAAATCGCAATTTTCAGGTTTTAAATCGAAGATACATACTCTTTCTCCGTTAGTATTAACAGTAGGAGTGTTAATTTTAAGCTGAGTGACTTGTTTATTCATAGTAAAATCGCAGTTATATCCATCAGTTGTTTTTTTAATGTAGGTTGGGTCAACTTTTACAGCGAAGTATCTATTTCCGTTTAAGTCGAATGGTTCAATAGTAAGTTTTGAGCTGTAAGAAGCGCTGTCTAAGGCATAAATTTCTCCTTTAAGAACTTTTGAAACATCAAAGTTGTCAGATAAGTATTTTCCATTGAGGCTTCCTAATGATTGTTTATCATCAGTAAGGAAATCGATTAAAGTAAGATAAGGTGATGATAATTTGAAAGTAACTTCTTTATTTGAAACCCAATCTCCTTTGGTTGGGCAGAAGAATTGAATATTTTTAACATTTGTGGGTGAAAGAGTGGCTGTGAATGAATTAACTCCTGAGGGTACTAATGAAGCAACTCCTCCGCTGATTTGTAAATATCCAGATAAAGTATAAACTCCTGGTTCTTTAGCAACAACTGCGCATTCGAAACCTTCATCAGTTGGGGTTACTGATCCATCTAAGCTTGAGGTTTGTCCTTGGATATTTTTTAATGTAACTTTGCATTTAAATTCTCCAGAATAAATTTGGTTTACATCAATTCCTCTTAAAGAGTTGTTAAGACTGTCAGCAATTTTACAGATAGATTTAATAGTTGATCCAGCTTCAACTTTAGGACTAACTTTAGCTCCTCCAATAGCGAATAAGGAGTTTTGAACATTTGGAGTTCCTGGGATAACTTCTAAGTTATATTCAATTTTTTCTGGGGCATTAATTTGAATTCTGTAAGTTCCAACTTCTTTAGCGTTAATTTCAAGTAAGTATTCTCCAGCAGATTCAGTACATTTAGCAGATTCTTGTTTGTTTGAAGGGCTGAATACGCTATAGTTTAAGATTTTGCAAAGATCTTTAGTAGAAGCATTTCCGAAATTGTCTTTTGCTGAGAATTTGCATCTTAAACTTCCTAAAATGTATTTTCCTTTACTTGCTCCTCCTCTGATCCAGTTCTTTCCATCTTTAACTTCAGTTGCATCAACGCATTGTGTTTTGGTAAAACCGTTAGCTGTGACTTTTAATGAAGCAACATTTTGATTTTGTCCTTTTGCTGAAAAAAGAGTAACTTTGTGGTCTCCAGCTACATTACAGTCCATAACTTCAACGCTAAATGTTTCATTGTTGGTTAATCCGATTTTTCCGATATTTCCGCAAGTAGTTTGAGCTCTTAGGGCTGGGTTTTCAATTTTTGAAGCTTTAACAACTTCTCCTTTTACGTTTTTAGGTACAACATCAATTCTAGTTCTAAGTCCTGCAGCTCCTGCAAATGTTGAAGTCCCTGATTGTTCCCAAGTTAAGTCGAAATTTTGGTAGTCATCTTCGCAAATGAACGAATTGTAGAATTTAAGATCTCTTTTTTTTCCTTTGAATGAACCAGTGAATCCTAACCATGCTGATCCGTCAAACTCATCTGAGTTGAATGGCATTTCTCCAACGAATTTTCCATTAAAGAATTCTTTCATGATTCCGTTTTCAACAACAATTCTGATATTGTAAATTTCTCTGCTACATTTTGAATAGCTGACTGGTAAATCAAATTGAAGACTTCCTTTTTCATTTGAGTCACATTCTTTTCCCATGCATTTTTTGAATGAACATGTATTCCATCCTTTATCTCCTTCGAAAACGTCCAAGAATAGATCTGTTTCAACAACTACAGCGTCTCTGATTCCTTTATATCCAAGATATCTTCCAGCGCCACCGCTGAGGTAGTTTGTAGTACTTTTACTGAAGATTGTGGTGAACCCATCCATAGCCCAAGAGAATATATCCCAACATCCGCTGCTTGGAATGTCGACTGTATAGTGAACTTCGAATCTCTTTGATATGTCGACCTTTCTGTTGAGCCATAAGGCTCCAAAATCATTACTATAGCAGATAGAAACATATGGGCTGGTTCTAGCTTCCCCGAGAGGGTTTAGATTGTTTGAACCGAGATTGGTTCCTAAAAATTAATATGTTATTTACTTTTCATTCCTGGTAATGAACATTCTTGAGTGTTAGCATAGTTAAATACTAATAATAAAGCCAATAAAGCCAAAATTTGTCTCATAAATGTTTTGTTAAACATATAAAATAATACTATAATATTTAATTATTCATGGCTTATATAACATTAAAATAATTAATTGTTTATTGCTTGGAGAATTTTTTATTATTATAAATTATTTCTTATTGTTAATAATTTCTTATATAGTAAATAAAATTAATTATATCATAATATATAAATATAAATACTCGCATAATTTAAGAAATATAAAGATACATTAAAGAAAATCTCAATAGATTTAACGTATTAGAACTTTTATTATAATTAATTATACATATTAACAGTATATAATATTTTATATGATTATTTAGCATTAAATAATTGTACTAAAAAATACTGTTTTTTGAGTGAAATTGTTATACTTACATTCATTTATAATATTTTTACTGTTTTACGAAATAAATTGTATTAATTTATGATTTTTAATTTATTTAAATTTATTTAGTTTAATTTCTTAAATTGTTATTCAATA
>Ga0210012_1002572_pt1 | contig 15625 bp, 9 predicted proteins | sample CryGeymeta201504_FD_183974 | JGI IMG/M metagenome (GOLD analysis project Ga0210012, IMG submission 183974) | Groundwater microbial communities from Crystal Geyser aquifers in Utah, USA - Crystal Geyser metaG 2015-04 (SPAdes) (version 2) | ecosystem: Environmental > Aquatic > Deep subsurface >... | reverse complement strand
CAGCTCGTTGCCGAAGCGCGTGAACGCGGCCAGCGCGCGGTCATTTTCGACCTGACTGGGGCCTTCATTGAGGCTTTCTACGATCCCGCGCGCGACATCATTCTCAATCCTGTCGATGTTCGGTGTCCGCTGTGGAGCGTGTTCAACGACTGTACGAGCGAGCCGGAGTTCCACGCCGCCGCCGAAGCGCTCGTGCCCCATGACGGGGGTGGTTCCGAACAGTTCTGGGTGCTCGCGGCGCGCATGCTGTTCGTCGAGATGTGCCTCCATCTTGCCCGTACCGGCACGGCGACCAACGAGGCTTTGGCACGACGGCTGATGACCGCTGACCTGTCCGAAGTCCATAAGCTGATGCGCGGAACCATGGCCGATCCGCTGACCGCTCCGGAAGCGGCCCGGATGGCGGAATCGATCCGTGCGGTGTTCAATGCGAACGCGAAAGTGCTGAAGCTTTTGCCCTCCACCGGACCTCGCTTTTCGGTCCGCGACTGGGTCAAAGGCGACTGCCAGGCGGGCTCGATCCTGTTCCTGTCGGCGCGCTATGTCGACATGAGCATCTCCTCGCAATTGCTCACGCTGTGGCTCGATACGGCGATGAATACGCTGATGACGCTCGAGCGTACGCAGGACCTGCGGATGTGGTTCCTGATCGACGAGCTCGGCGCCCTTCACCGACTACCGGCCCTCGAAAAGGGGCTGCAAACAGCGCGCAACTTTGGCGGTGCGATTGTCACCGGTGTGCACGCGTTTGCCAAGCTCAAGGAAGTCTACGGCGAGAATATGGCGATGACACTTTCCTCGCTTGCGCGCACCAAGCTCATCCTGGCGACGGCCGATCGCGAGACGGCGACCTGGTGCTCCGATTTCATCGGCCACCGGCAGGTGCGCGACATGGAAGAAGGCTATAGCTACGGGTACAACAATGCGCGTGACGCAGTCAGCCTGACACCCCGGCGGCAGATCGAGCCGTTGCTCCTGCCCGACCAGTTCATGAACCTTCCGCGGTTGTCGGCCTACATCAAGTTCCCCGACGGATTCCCCGCTGCGCCGGTCTCGCTCATTCCGCGTACACGTGATCGTATCGCCGAGGGGTTCATTGCCCGCGAGACACCGCTCATAGAGCCTGGCCAGGGTCCGACGGCAACGACGCCCAATGGGAAACCTGTTTCGAAACCGAATGACGAGCATCCCGCGTCGAACGATGACGGTGCCGGTAAGCCCGTCGATTCAAAGCAGCTTAGGCTCGACTTGGACGAACAGGGCCGTGCCGCCGATGAACCGCAGGAACGGCAGGAGCCTGTGTCGCTTGAAAAGCTGAATGCAGAGCGCGCTGCTAGTGATCTCGGGGCGGAGATCCGCTCCGACTCTGATCTTGACGCGTCTCCAACCCTACCTCTCGCCGCCGCGGAAACCGGTGAGGATGTTCCAGCAATGGGCGCGGAACAGCATCCGTCCGAACCTGGAACAGCCGACGATTACGCCCGGGGCAAGGGCGGTTCGACGCCTCAAAGTCGTGCCGCGACCGACGGGCGGCAACCTCTTACGCCGGTCGAAAAAGACCTGCGTGAAGGTGCGGTCGCAGATCCTCCGGAAAAGGACTTCGGCGAGTTCGAGCCCGACATGTGAAAGGCAAATGGGGAGGGAATTGCCGGCCGCGAGGGGAGCCGTGACGAGGATGAGACAGGATGCTTTCCGTAGCCAATGTGCGTTCCCCTTCGGCTGCCGCGACCTATTTCGCGGCAGACAATTACTACACCGGCGCCGATGCCGATCGTTCCGGATCCTGGGTCGGGAAGGGTGCGGAGAAACTTGGACTTGAGGGCCGCGTCAGCGCCGATCAGTTCGATGCCTTGCTGCGCGGAGAACTGCCCGGTGGCATCCAGGTCGGCAACGCGGGCCAGGCCCACAGGCCGGGAACCGACCTCACATTCTCACTCCCGAAAAGCTGGTCGCTGCTCGCGCTGGTGGGCGGCGACCAGCGGATTATCGATGCCTATCGCGAGGCAGTCATCGAAACCTTGCACTGGGCAGAAAAGAACGCGGCGCAGACCCGGATGGGCAGCAAGGATGGATACGGGAAGGTCGCGACCGATAACCTGACAATTGGTCTTTTCCAGCACGACACCAACCGCAACCAGGAGCCAAACCTGCATTTTCACGCGGTCGTCGCGAATGTCACGCAAGGCAGCGACGGGAAGTGGCGCGCGCTTCGCAACGACAAGCTCTGGTCTTTCAACACGCTGCTCAACTCGATGACCATGGCGCGCTTTCGTCTGGCGGTCGAAAAAATGGGCTACGAAGCAGGGCCGGTTGGAAAGCACGGCAACTTCGAAGCAGCGGGCATTGCCCGCGAGCAGGTCATGGCCTTTTCAACGCGGCGCGAAGAAGTGCTCGCAGCCAGACGCGGGAGCGGACTTGAGGCAGGGATTGTCGCAACGCTCGAAACACGAAAAGGCAAGGAGCCAGTGCGCGATCGCGAAGGCCTTCTTTCGTCATGGCGCCAGCGGGCCGAAGAGGTCGGCCTCGATCTTGGTGGCCTGATTGACGCATCCCGGATGCGTGCTGCGGCGAAGGCAGTAACCGGTTCGAAAGAGCAAAGCCTTCTTCAACGCGGGATTGCCAAGCTGAGAGAGTTCGCGCAGCGGATCAAGGGTGATCCGGCTGACCGGTTGATCCCTGCCCATGTCCTCAAGCAGGATGCATCGACCATCGCGGCCGCGCAGGCCGTTGCTTCCGCGGTGCGCCATCTCTCGCAGCGCGAGGCAGCCTTCCCCCGCGAGGGATTGCTGAAGGCGGCGCTCGATTTTGGGCTGCCGACGACGGTGGACCATGTCGAAACCCGTGTGAACGCATTGGTCAGAAGCGGCGCACTTGAGCCTGGTAAAGGCGAACATAAAGGCTGGCTGGCGAGCCGCGAAGCGCTTGACCTTGAAAGCACTATTCTCGCGAATGTCGACCAGGGACGCGGTGCGGTGTTGCCCATCCTGGATCGATCGGTCGCCGCGCAGCGGGTTCAGGCTGTTGCCGCGCTCAATCACGGTATTGCGCTCAACGCGGGGCAGGAGGATGCGGCGGGCCTTGTCCTTTCGTCGCGTGACAGGATCGTAGCGATCCAGGGCATAGCCGGGGCGGGCAAAAGCAGCGTGATGAAGCCGGTCGCCCAGCTGCTCCGCGAGGAAGGCAAGCAGGTGCTGGGGCTCGCGGTGCAGAACACACTGGTCCAGATGCTCGAGCGCGACACCGGCATCCGTTCGATGACCATCGCCCGCTTTCTCGCCCAATGGGGCAGGCTTCTGCACGAACCGGGAAATGCCGCGTTCAGGAGTGAGGCTCGGAGCGCGCTCGGAAACCATGTCCTGGTGCTCGACGAGGCATCGATGGTGTCGAACGAGGATAAGGCCAAGCTGGTACGGCTGGCGAACCTTGCCGAAGTCCATCGCCTGGTTCTCGTCGGCGATAAGCGACAGCTGGGCGCTGTCGATGCCGGCAAGCCCTTCGACCTCGTCCAGCAGGCCGGGATCGAGCGCGCCAACATGGATATCAATCTGCGCGGCCGCGATCCCGCTTTGCGGCGTGCCCAAGCAGCCGCGCAAGAGGGACGCATCGACGATGCTCTCCGGGCACTTGCCCCTTCAACTATCGAGGCTCGCGGGGACAGTGCGATTGTTGCTGCCGAACAATGGCTCTCCCTGAGCCCGGCGGATCGGGATCGGACCTCGATCTTCGCGTCGGGTCGAGCCCTGCGTTCTGCAGTCAACGAGGCTGTGCAGCGCGGGCTCAAGGCCAATGGCGAACTCGGCCCCCGATCAGGCCGGCTGACCGTTCATTCGCGGGTGAACGTGACACACGAGGAGCTGCGCTACCTTCGCAGTTACCAGCCGGGCATGGTCCTTAACTTTCGCTCGCGCGACAGCACCCAGAAACTCTCCAAGGGCGACTACACCGTCAAAACCATCGACCAAGCGCGCAAGCAGCTCGTGCTTGAGGACAGGAAGGGGCGGCTTTGCAAATTCAATCCAGCGCGTTTGCGGCCGGGCGCAGACGATAGCCGGCTGTCGCTCTTCGAACGCAAATCGCTGTCCATCATCGAGGGTGACAAGATCCGCTGGACCGACAACGATCACAAGCGTGGGCTGTTCAACGCCGACCAGGCGAGGATCGTGGCCATCGATACAAATGGCGTTTTGGTGGAGACGTCGGGCGGCAAGGAGCTTCGCCTGAGCCGCGGCGACCCCATGCTCAAGCGCATGGACCTCGCCTATGCCCTCAATGCGCATATGGCGCAGGGACTGACCTCGGATCGCGGGATCGCGGTAATGGACAGCCGCGAACGCAATCTCGCCAATCGGCAGACCTTCCTGGTCACGGTCACCCGGCTTCGGGATGGCCTTACGCTGATTGCAGATAATGCCGAGAAACTGGGCAGGGCCATCAAGTCCAACAGCGGCGAGAAAGCATCGGCCCTTGAAGTAACGCAACGGCTCAAGGCAGCTGCTGCCAAGGGCCTTTCTCAAGACAAGGATGTTGGAAGCGCTTCGCCTGCAAGTGACAAACCCGAACTCACGAAGGAAAGGGTCAAGCCCTTCGAAATCGGCATTTGATCACCGACAGCCTGGACGATTTCGGCGTTACCAGGCACGATGCGTGTACGAGAGAAATGCGGAGCGTAGTCGGTGAAGGGTGTTTTCGAGATCAGCGGCAATTCGCGCTACGACGACCTCATCACCGAGCGGTATCATTTCCCGTCGCAGTATCTATCCGAAGCCCGCCAGCTCGAAAACGACTGGATCCTTTATCGCGAAACCCGCGTGTCCGGCGGTCGGATGGCCTACATCGCGACCGCCTTCGTCGAGCGGATCGATCCCGACGAGGCCGATCCAACCCATTATTATGCGCGCATCAGGGACTATCTGCCGTTCGATGACGCGGTGTCCTATCGCGACAAGGACGGACGCTTTGCCGAGCGCTTCCTTCGCGATATGGCCCGTCCGGGCGATGCCGGAAGGACGCTGCGCGGCAAGTCGGTGCGCACGCTCGATGACGACGATTTCGTCGTCATCGTTAATCAGGGGCTGAGCGAGACGCTCCACCCGGACAACCGGATAAGGCTCGAGCTCGACGAGCGGCACATCGACGATGCGACCGCCGCGCTGCTGGCCGATGATTTTGGCGAACGCCGCATCTCGAAACATGCTCATGCGCGTAGGCCCGCAAGTTGCAGGCGATGCGCCAATCAGGATGGATGGCGAAACGCCGATGGCCGCCGGTGTACGGATTGCGCCGCTAGTCGCGTCAGGAGTGCTGCCGATCCAAGGGCCACCCGGAACCGGGAAGACGCATACGGGCGGGCACATGATCTGCGAGCTGGTGAAGCAAGGCAAAAAGGTAGGAATCGTGGCCAATGGCCATGACGTGATCCGCAATCTGCTCGACAAGGTTATCGAGGTCGCCGAGGAAACCGCCACGCCCCTTGTGTGCATTCAAAAGCCCAAGGGCGGTTCAAAGGAAGAGGCCACCGACCGCCTTCGCTTTGCCAAGAAGAGCAATGGTGAGGTCTTCGCCGCCTTGCATGGCGATTGCCAGGTTGCAGGCGGGACTGCGTGGCTGTGGTCGACCGAGGACGCGTTTGAATGTCTTGACGTTCTGTTCGTTGATGAGGCAGCGCAAATGTCGCTCGCAAATGTGCTCGCGGTCTCGCAGGCAGCCAAAACGCTGGTCTTGCTTGGTGATCCTCAGCAACTCGACCAGCCAATGCAGGGAAGCCATCCGGACGGCACTGGATGCTCGGCTCTCGACCATCTCTTGTCGGGGAAACAGACGATAGCGTCTGACGAGGGACTGTTCCTCGACACTACCTGGCGCCTGCATCCTGATATTTCCGGCTTCACGTCAGAACTCTTCTATGAGGGTAAGCTTGAGTCGAAGGAGGAGACGGCGGGACAACGCGTCAAGGCCAGCGGTATTGCCGGGGGCACAGGGCTCCGCTTCTTGCCCGTCGAGCACAAAGGCAATCAGAACTGCTCTCCTGAGGAGGCCGATGTTATCGCAGCATTGGTGGACGACATCCTCCAACAGGGAGCGACCTGGGTTGACCGCAATGGAGAAGAGCATCCTGTCGGAAGCGACGACATCCTGATTATCGCGCCCTATAACGCACAGGTTTTCGAGATTCAGCAGCGTTTGCCGCAGGCGCGAGTTGGGACAGTCGACAAGTTTCAGGGTCAGGAAGCGCCGATTTCGATCTACTCGCTCGCCAGTTCGTCGCATGCGGACGCTCCGCGAGGGATGGAGTTTCTCTATAGTCTCAATCGCCTCAACGTTGCGACATCCCGCGCGAAATGCGTGACGATCCTGGTTGGCTCTCCGCAAGTCTTCGAAGCCGAGTGCCGCACGCCGAGACAAATGCAACTTGCAAATGCCTTTTGTCGCTACCTCGAGAGAGCGCAATGAGCAGGCCTGCAGGTTCACGCTCAAGATGCGTCGGCGTTCGTGAGTTGCTGGTTGAGCTGGGTATAGTGTTTTAGGAGAAGCTCTCTCTCTTCGCGATCAATGCCTAGAGCAGCATCCAGTTTGCCGACAAATTCGAGTTCGGCCTCTTGATCGAGCCGCGGCCAAGATTGGGTTGCTTTCCAGATCGCGATTGCACTTTTCGTCACGAACCCTGCCAAAGCCGCCTGCTTGTGGTCAGCAACTGCCATCACTGAACGCGCTAGCGCCCATCGCGTGATCGCCACCAAGGCAAAACAGTCGAAGGGCAGTTCTGTCTGATGCTGGCCGATCGAAATCCGTGACAACAGAGCTGCTTCCGATTTGCTGCCCTGCCACAGGCGTTGGAGAATTCGTCCAACACGGACCACAAACGCGCGCTCGCGATCGTGTTGCTTAGGCTCTAGGTCCAGTGCGAACAGCTGGTCTCGCTGTTCGCCTTCTTTGACCTGGAGTGGGCGACGGCACGCTTCGACCATCAGTCGCAGAATGAAGCAGACTTCCGCAGTGAGCTTGCGAGGCGGAGGAGTTTCCTCGGCAGCCAACCGCGCAATGTAGACTTCGAAGCAATCGACCGCTTTCAGGATGTCGAGGCTTTGCCTTTCGGCCTCATCACGTCGGTACGTACGCGGTTCTCGAGGCGGCGGGTCCCCGTTATCGCCAGCTCCTTGATTGCCGGACTGATCCGAATTGTTATCTCCGTCGCTTCCATCGGCTCCATCGCCGCCATCGGGCACCTCGTCGCGATAGAGGTCATCCTCCTCATCCGCCTGGCCGATGCCACGGAGAATGATTCTTAGGAGATTGACTGCATCGGGGTCGTCGAAATTGAGCCGACCGCTATCGCCCTTGGACGGTGCGCTGGCCGACATTGCCTCTCGGAAGGCTTCAGGACTCTCGTAGTCGAAGACGACGTGGTCGTCCCCGTCCGCTGTTCCTTTGCCATGGGCCCGGCCGATGGATCTGACCGCTTTTGCCGCCTTACGGCGACTCTCGGGCGTTTCGGAGAAGATGATCGCGGCAAGGCTGGCAAGTTCGAGAAAGTCGCCACCCTCGAGTTCCACTTTCGCGAACGCCGAGCGTAACCGCTTGTCTCCCAAGCCGGGTGCAGCGTGGGTCAAACTGACCGCATCGTTGACGATAACGGCGCTGGTGAGCGTTCCGTTGTTCAGCCGGATCCGTGCGATCAGCGGAAACCGAGGTTTTGCCGGCAAATCGAGTGAATAGTTGCCACTGCGGACGCCCGAGAATGCAAACTCGCCCTCGGGGATCACGAGTACCGCGCCCTCCGGATCCGCAATTCTTTTCGATGGCACCCAGCGCAAGCTGCTTCCCGCCGCTTCGATCGTGCCAAGAGGTTGCGGTGCGCCGGGTTTCGCTTCGAGCAGTTCCTTCGTCGGCTCCATCAAGTCGGACGGGTCTATCGTCGATGACAGATCGAGGCCCAACAGCTTAAGTGCGGAACCCGACGGAAGACGACGATAGACCGAACACTCAGCGTTGCGCGCTGCAAGGTCAGTAAGGCCCAAGGCGTCGTCGGAACAGTTGGCGCTGCCGTAGACAATGTGGTCCCAATCCTCCGTCTGGATCACAAAGACCTTGGCATGGATAAACCGCGCGCCATCATTGCCATCGAAAACCCCGGCAAAACTGACTTGCGGAATGCGATGGAGTTGGTCGACGGGGAACTCGGGGCTGTGGGCACTGAGAGCAATGGTTGCCTTCTCAGGCTTCAGCGCTCCGATGAGGCCGAGCAGGCCTTCGAGTTTTGCGTCCCAATAGGGCGAGAGCACGACAAGCTGGGTCACAGCTGCGCCCCCGACCAGATCGACTACTCGACTGAGTATGCCAAGTCCGCCACTGGCGTCCTCGCACAGCAGATCGACCAGCGTGCCATCATTAAGTTCGACCGGCCCGTCATTTGCTTCAGTCTCGAACAACCATGCAGCATCGCGTTCAATCAGATCGAGTTTGCGTTTGACCGCTTCGAGGCCCGTATCCTGAAGCCACTTTGAGAGATAATCGAATGCCTTGCGGATCAACTGGCGATTGGCGTTCTCCTCACCGTCGCTGCGCTTGCGCCACCACTCGAACTGGCCGACGATCTCGCGATTCCTGCCCCAGCCTGCTGCGGTCGCGTTGGCAGATCCAACAATGACGCAGCCGGCATCGCTGCCCAGTCGGACGCTGATTTTGGGATGGAATGCGCCAGGCACTGAAATTGGCAACAAGGCATAGGCCGTGCCGGCACGACCAAATGACTCTGGCGTCTCGGATATGGCACGCTGGAGCATATTGGCGTCGGCCATCAATATGTTGTTGTCGCTTCCGTAGACGCGCAGCCGATGATGCAGCGAGCCATCGTAGAAGGCCGCATCGACCGAGTAGGTTGTGACGATCGAGGTGTGGAAGCCAGTGCGCGCGAGATCTTTAAAGAGGCTGATGCTGTTCAAGGAACGCCTCCCCATCGCTCGTCACGCCATCGTCGCTGAGATACCCCGCATCTCTCAAAACACGGCTCAAATTGAACAACCGCGGCGTCGTGTAGCCGTACTCGCCCAGCAATCCCTCACTAAGCAGGCCGTCTTCGACGAGGAAGTGATACGTAAAGGTTCCTGCCGTCGAAAGCTTACGGCCAGCAATGATCTGATGGTCGATAACAACATGCTTCAGCATTACTGCAGCCAAGGCTTCACCGGCAGTTAGGCTCTGAGCCAGATCCAGGGTCCGCAGGATACCATCGAGCGAGCGACCGTCGGGGCCCGCCATTCGCGCGATGATTGGCCGGACAGCTTCGTCACCTTTCGCCCATCGTGCCCAGAGCACAGCGAGCAGCTTGAATGCGCACAACATGGTCTCTTGCGCCGGCCGCACACCATTACCCAGGTCTTGGAGTATGGGCTCGATCAACTTCAGTTCATCAGCTTCGGAGTCTATCGCCAATGAACTGGCCCATTGCGACCAGCTTTGGTTGCTTGCCGGAAGTGAACTTGCGATCACCTTTCCGATCAGGTCCTTTGGTTCGATACCAGAAGGATGGTCTTCTCGTTGCAAGCCGGTCAGCGCGTTCAACGCACCAGCCAAAGCAACCTGCCCAAACTCGTTGGCCTGGTATGCACGCCAGCGATCAAGCGTTTCGGCAGACTGATTGTACACATCGCCATTGGGCAATCGTCGGGCATAAAATGCTTTTCGAAGTGCATCGATGTCGCCAGGGGCGACACCCTTGCGAATGAGGTCGAGAACAAGCCAGATCGTCGATCGCCGCGACACGGCGTCCTTCGTCGTATCATGCGTGCCGATCAGGAACTCCCGAAGGACGGACTGCTCTTGAGATCCTGACGGAATCTTGGCTGGATGTATTGCGGCTCCGATATCCTGAAGCTGCTTGGCGGTTGCTGTGCCGGCAAGCAGTACGGCTTCAATGTCGTCGGCGACCTGTCCAATTGAGTGGGCAAATGCGGAAGCCACCGTTTCACCGCGCCCTTTTGTCACTGGCACCGATGAGCGGGTTAGCCACTCCATCTCGACCAGGGTTGGAGCATAGGCAACGCCATAGTTGCCGCGCGATGCCTGCAGGTAGGTTTGAGGCGACGTCCTGTCGTCCGTGTAGGGGCGGAAATCTATGCCGTTGACTGCGGCCTCGGAACGATGCTGGCTTGCCCAGTTCGAACCACCCAGGCCGTCGCTGCCTTGCTGATCGTCTAAGAGGGTGGCGAGAGCATAGAGGGCCTCGCCGCGACGCATGAAGTTGGCAAATTTTGCTGGATCATCGGAGTGGTGGAGCTTTTCATACAAGCTGACCAGCCACGGAAAATATGCGTAGTATCTCAGCCTGTTGGTAATGTTGGTGATGTTCGGGACCAGAGACTGATAGATTCTGATACTGGTGGCTTGAAGCCCAAGTGGGTCGAGGCCCATCGTCCAACTGCCCGTCTTGGTCCACAGCGGATCGCCGTTCAATGATCGCCCCTCAATCCCCAAGTCAATGTCCTCGCGCCAAGATGCCCATCGCCTGCTAGAACGATCTGAATCCCATCCTCGCCTTTTGCGCCATGGTACTTGGCACTCCGGCGTCTCGTGCAAATTCAGACCAGCGGTCCAATGCAGCACCGATCTCGGATATTATCGCTTTTGTCTCAATAGTTTTAAGATCAGCGAACCTTCCAAATACCAGCAGGTCATCGAGTTCGAAGCCGTCCGTTTTGCCGGCCAGAGACATCTGGTGCTCGTTGGTCCAGTCCCCGTCAGGATTGTAGGCGTAGACGACATCGAATGCGGGCGAGAGGCTCCAGCGACCCGAGCTATCCATGAGGAAGGCGATGTTCTTGGTGTGGTCGTCCTGGTTGCGGATGTAGACATTGAGCAGCGCGCGGCGCACCTGCTCCTTGATCGCTTCGCGTCCGAGACCGAGCATGCGGATGGTCTCGATCGCCTGCTCGTAGCTGTAGGCCCGAGCGAGGTTGAAATCGAAATGGCGCATCGCGCAAAGCGACTGCATGTGGAGCTTCTTGCCGTCAGGCGTGCGGTCGAAGCGCTGGGTCATGAAATGCGCTCGTCCACCTTCTTCGTGCAGGCGAGAGCGAGCCATGTCGATGCCAGCCTCTCGGGCTAGCAGATAGCAAGCGTATTCAAGCCGGCCGAAGCCCATCGGGTCAGCAAGTTCCTTGTCAGCATTGCCCGACACGCCGTCGAACTTGACCAGCCATTGCGTGTAGCCGGGCCCTGCAGTCAGCTGCCCTGAATGGAATTCTCCTGTCTCCTCGTTCCACGCGAGGACGGCCTTGGCCCGGGCGCCACCGGCGGAGGTGCCGACGCGCAGGATCTCCTGGAGTGCGCGGTGATCATCCTCACCCTTGAGCACACCGGCTAGCTCTTCACGCGCGGCAATGACCCTGTTGGCGAGCTCGACAAGCGGGGCGATATCGACCGGCCGGCCCTGTTCACGGCGTTCGCCGGTGGCAGGCTCGAATTCGAGCGCGCCCATGCCTCTGCGGCCGGTGTAACAAAGACGCTCGACCGGATCGAAGCTGTCGGCTGTGCGGCCCTGCTCGGCAAGCCAACGGTTGATGAGGGCGTTACCAAACTTGTCGGGCAGGCTGTCGGCCAGCATGCCCGGTAGCCCTTTGAAGGTTTCGTAATTCAGCGCTGGAAAGTCGTAGACGCCACTTCGCAGGGGCATTGTGAGCGGGGCGACTTCAATGCCGCTACGACTGAATTCCGGAGTGTATTCGAAAACCCCGACATCGCGATCCTCATCCCACAGGACGGCGCCGATCTGACGACCCCAGAGATTGACTACGGCACGCGTCATGGGGCCTCGTCACCCCAGCTCCATTCCTCGCCAGCTTCATCTTCAGAAGACTTGCGTACCCTTTGCCGCGCCTTGCCGGTGTCGGACCGGGGATCGAGCGGGCTCAGCCTGGCGTCCGGCATGACATCCAACAGGCGGTCTTCGATTTCGAGAGCACGCATGATCCTGGCAAGGCTATCGATGGTCCCGCCATTGCCGGCTTCCAGGCGGGCGAGCGTTGAACGCGAGATGCCTGCCATTTCCGCAAGCTCGGCCTGCTTGAGATTGCGTGATATGCGATATGTTTCGATCTGCTTCCCGAGGTCGGATAGCAGCACCGAGAGAGGGCGCAGATCTGGTGAATCATAATGTGGCATTATCGAGACATTATATCCAATTTGGAGGTTTGTGTAGCGATTTTGCGTCTTTACATGATGACAGTTAATGTGTCAATATCGAGACGTAAATAGGGTTATCGCGAATAATGTCACAAATTTGCGGCTTTATGTAGTTCGGAGTGATGGAAATGGAAGACGAGAAAGGTCATAACGACAAGACAGACTGGGAGGGCCTGCGAGAGATCGACCGTGCCATCTCCGAAAACCGCCTTACGTCCTATTCATGGAAGAAGTCCTGGGCCGACCCGTGGGGCAGGATCAAGCTCATCGCAATCTTGGTGGCGCTGGCTGCTTTTGTCGCGTTCGTAATCGTCAACGATGTGATCCTTTAAGGGCGCCGCCACTCCTTTATTGCATCTGCCGCCTCCTCGCTCGCGCCTGTGGCGCCTTCTGTTTGGCCATCCAGGTAGCCTCTCACCGTTCCGATCCGCCCGCGACCTTGCCGACGAACCCGTTCGACTTCATTGGTGATGTCAGACCGATCAGGAGCATCGGGCATTGAGGAACCGCCCGCAGAACCTACAGCTCCCCTAGCTCGCACCTGCCCAGCACTTCCGATCCCGGGGCGGCTGACAGGAGCGAAGTCCGGCAGCGAAAGGTCGGCTTCGAAGTCGTCCTGCAGCCGATCAGCATAGCTTTCGACAAACCGCGATTGCAGTTGTTGGCCGCGCGCGCTCATCTGGAACTCGATGTCGTCGAAGCGCACCGGCCCGTAATAGTCGCGATTGGCTTCGATCTCGGCCATGCCCCATTCGCGATAAGCCTGGCTCAGGTTTAGCGTGCCTGCGGCACTATTGGCTTCGTACCAGCTGGCCTGGTTCTCGAGGCGGCTGGCCATCTCTTCGGCCCGACGCGCCTCTCGCGTATAGCTCTCGGCTTCGGTCAGCGATCGGCTGAGACCCGACGAGCTGGTCGATACCTGCGATACCGAGCTCGAGCTCGTCTCGCGCAGGAACCCTTCACGCGTGTTCGACCAGTTGCGACTGTCGGAAAGCTGGCGCAGCGTTCCCATGATCCTGCCGCGGTCTTCCGAGGCGATCCCGATATCGCTGTCCGTCCAGCTCTGATTTCGGCCTCCCCTGACGCCAAGTTGAGCAGTACCAGGGCCTCTTTCTCCCTTGAGACCCAAAGATGCATCGCCGTTGAGAAACCATGAAACCGTGATGTCGTCAGACGCGCGCCGGGACAGGCCAAACTGCTGCTGGAGCGTCCTCGAGGCATTGTCGACTTCGCTGAATGCCGTGCCGATGCTGTCGTTCGTGCCGACGCCGCTGACCGTATCGGAGCTCTGGCCCTGGCTGTAGGCGTTGCGGATCTCGCTGAACCGGGTGAGCGCAGAGCTTGTCGATTGCTGGGCGAGGTTGGCATAGGTCTCGCTCTGCGTCCGGCTCTGGCTCGCCATCGATCCGAGGCGCCCGGTGAAGTCCTGCCCAAGTGTCGGCGTAAAGGGATAGCTCGAATTCGGGACAGAAGCGAACTCGCCATCGGGAAAGCTGGTCGTCTGCGTGCCGCTGTCGCTGAAACCACGCGTCTGTGCCGCGCCATAGGCGATGTTGGGGGCAAGATTGCCCTGCGCAAACTGGCGGGAAAACACCGTCGAATTGTCGATATTCGAATTGCCAAGCGAGACATTGCCGGTACTCGCTTCGCGCGAGGCTTCCTCGGCTGCGTTCTGACTCGGGTTGAGATAGCTCGTTGCCTGGCCCGAGATCGCCAGTGCACCACGCGCCACCCCGCCGGCAAGGAACGGGATCGAGGCGACAAGATAGCCCGCCAGAATGCCGATATCGCTGTTGACGTCGCTCATGCCGGCAAAGGTCGCCAGGCTGAGGCCCGTGCTGCCGCCAGCGGCGGCGACATCGCCCGCGCCTTTGAACATCAGGATCATGTGCAGGATGACAAAGAGCGGTCCCCACGCGGCAAGGTAGAAGAAGCCGGTGACGTAACCTCTCAGCGCTATGGGTCCGGTCCGCGGCATCAGGAACAACGGAAACAGGACAGGGAACAGCGCGTAGAACACCACTGTCAGCACGACATTGAGAATCGGGACCCATTTCATCGCGTTGTGGGCGATCGAGGAATAGGTCCGCTCGGTCTGAATATCGGCCCGGGTCTGCGCGAAGACGTCGATGCTGCCGGTGCCGCTCGCACCTGCAAAGCCGTGCATGGCCTGGTTCATGGAATTGATCGTCAGCACCTGGCGGAAGATGTCGCTCGCACTGCGCGAGATGCCGGTGAGATACTGATAAGCAATCGGGAGGTCCGCCATGAGCTTGGCCTTGGCGAGTGCTTCGGTCTGGCGCGGATAGAGTTGGCGCCCCGCGACAAGCGTCATCTCGTCGATAAGGCTCGCCCATTGCCCCGACAGAGCGGTGTAAGCTTCGCGGCAGGTGATGATCGAGGCCGTTACGCTGTCGTCGGCCTGCCGGGTCAGGAATCTCTGCGCGCGCGCCGCGCTGCCCGGCGCGATCGTTGCCCAGATGTCGTCGCTCTCGGACAGCTCTTTCATCGAGTAGCGTCCGAGCAGCAGGTCGTAGAACACGCATTGGCGGACGTGTTCGTCGAAATTCGAGGCGAATTCGGGATCGGAAATGCGCAGCGACCTCGTCGATTCGAGCAGCCGCGCCCCATAGATCATGCCGTTCTTCGAGTAGTTGAGGTCGTCCGGCAGGCCGAAGACGAGCTCGGCCGAGCGGGTCAAATAATCCCCGGCCTGGCTGGTGAAGCTCGCCATCAAGGCAAGCCCAAGCGGGACATTGGCCACCGTTGCCGGTGCAAGGCCGGGATTGACCCGGTCGGTCACATGGACGTCCATGCGCGGCACCATCAGGCACATGTAGATGAGCGTCGCGCCGAGGAACCAGTTGAGCCAGGCGCGCCAGTCCTGGTTGAACGCGACCACGATGACCGCGAGCACCATGCCCATCACCAGCGCGACCTGGATCAGGCTTTTGTAACCGCCCGCACCGGTCCAGGCGGCAACGGCGTTGAGAACGTTGACGATATACTCGCCGCCGCCGACCGTGAAAATCTCGACCATGCTGGCTGACCCTTATGGAACGATGGAGCGGGACTGCATCCCGCGCGACCAGTCGAGCGCGGCGGCCATCGACGGCGACATCGAGGCGGCGAGCATGTTCTCGATCATCGCCGTCTTCTCGATGATCTGCATGATCGCCGAGACCCGCGCCTGCCCGGTCGCTTGCCGCTGGGCGAGACTTGACCGGACCTCGGCAACCTGAGCGCGCCAGATCGCGAGCTTGGCTTCATCGGCCGCAATGAAGCTCGCCATCGAGCGTCCGGCCTCAGCGGTGATGCGCTCGAGAATGGCATAGAGGAGATCAATGCTGGCGATCTCGGCCAGCGTGTCGCGGTCGTCGGTTGCGATCCCGCGTCCAAAGGCCGCCTGCACGGTGAGGATCTTGTAGAGCGGCACCGATGCTACCTG
>Ga0210012_1002534_pt1 | contig 15750 bp, 18 predicted proteins | sample CryGeymeta201504_FD_183974 | JGI IMG/M metagenome (GOLD analysis project Ga0210012, IMG submission 183974) | Groundwater microbial communities from Crystal Geyser aquifers in Utah, USA - Crystal Geyser metaG 2015-04 (SPAdes) (version 2) | ecosystem: Environmental > Aquatic > Deep subsurface >... | reverse complement strand
GGCCTATTTTTTTTAAGAACTAAGACCATTCAGAGAGTTTTCTTATCATGATATTGCGTAAAATAAAATCAAACGAGGGCTGTGGAGGGCAAAGCTTATGTTGAAAAATTTAAAATTAGAATTGCTGGCAGTGATTGACTTAACTGATTTAAATAATCAAACGATTACCCTCTTGGGAGTTTCATCAAGTGAACTGAATGAAGGCAACGTGATTATTTAATCCAGCAATTAAATACATTAGGTGTTAGAATATCGGCTCTTTGAACACCTGAATCAACGTGGCCTCCGTGAATCAACATCATTCGTTTAATTCCCTACCCTTGCAAGACGCCTTGTTAACTAACCTGGCGTCTTTAAATTTTAGAAACATGACGCCCATTCAAACCGAAAGCTTACCGCTCATGCTCAAAGGCTTAGATGTTATCGCGCAAGCAAAAACCGGCAGTGGTAAAACCGCAGCCTTTGGTTTAGCCCTGTTGAATCGCCTTAATACAGAGCGCCATACAACACAAGCTTTGGTGTTATGCCCAACACGTGAATTAGCGGAGCAAGTGGGTCACGTGTTACGACGTCTCGCGCGCCTGATTCCCAACGTGAAGATTCTTAATCTTTCGGGCGGCATTCCGATGAGACCTCAACTGGATTCATTAAAACACGGCGCTCAGGTCATCGTCGGTACGCCAGGTCGCGTACAAAAACACATCGATGCCGAATCATTATCTTTACAACATTTACAAACCTTGGTGTTGGATGAAGCCGATCGCATGCTCGATATGGGGTTTGAAGATGAAATACGACGCGTGATCTCTTTTTGCCCTAAAAAACGGCAAACGCTGCTTTTTTCAGCAACCTACCCCGATGAAATTCGCCAGCTTGCTAACAACTTGATGCGTTCGCCTCAGCATGTCACCATTCAAGATACTCAGGCTACGCTGAATATGACACAGGTTTTTTATGAGGTCTCGAGCCAAGCCAATAAATTTTCGCTACTCAAAACGCTGCTATGCCACCATCAACCCACATCAACCCTGATTTTTTGCAATACAAAAGACCAAACCACAAGCTTATTAACACGCTTAACGAAAGAAGGATTTATCACCGTTGCACTCCACGGTGATATGGATCAAGCCGCGCGCGATCGCGCCATGATTCGCTTTGCCAACCACAGTTGTTCAATTCTGGTAGCAACCGACGTCGCCGCGCGGGGTTTAGATATACAAGACCTCCCTGCGGTGATTAATTATGACTTAGCATTTGATCATGATGTTCATGTTCATCGAATTGGGCGTACCGGTCGCGCAGGCAACCAAGGCCTTGCTTTGAGCTTAACCACCCCCCACGATGCTGGGCGACTGTGTGAGCTCGAAGATAAAGGCTTTAGAATCCCCTGGGGGGATATTCGCGCATTAGATACAAAATATACAACGCTCCCTAAGCCGGAGATGGTGACGCTCAGTATCGCCGCAGGACGTAAAGACAAAATTCGCCCAGGCGACATTTTAGGTGCCTTAACGCAAGACGCAGGCCTGGACGCACGCGATATTGGTAAAATCGATATTTCTGCCATGTACGCCTACGTTGCGATTAAACAAAACCAACTCAAGAAAGCTTATCCTTTTATTAAACATGCTAAACTCAAAGGCAAAACAACGCGTATGAATATACTGAAAGGGGCTTAAGATTCCACACTCCACATCGCTGACGACCCTAGGCTGGCAGGCATTTTTTGAGCAACAACGTGCATTAAGTACATGCGCCCATAACGTGCCCGCACGTATTGTTGAACAGTGCCGCACATCCATCACGGTCACCACCGGATCTGAATTATTAGAAATCAAAACCGTACCCAACATGCCTGACATGGTCGTAGGTGATTGGATATTACTCAACCATCAACAACAGTTTTTACAATTACTCGAGCGCAAAACATGTTTTGCAAGAAAAGCAGCAGGAAGCAAAATTAAGACCCAATTTATCGCAGCCAATATTGATACCGCGTTTATTGTTTCGTCCATGAACGATGAGTTTAATTTAAGTCGAATTGAACGGTTTCTCGCGTTAGTTCATGAATCCGGTGCTGAGGCCGTGGTGCTTTTGAGCAAGCAAGATCAAGCGCTTGAGCCCGAAGCGTTTATCGCCGAAGTCCAAGCACTGGATGCAAACCTCATCATAAAAGCCATGAATTGCTTAGACGCAACATGTCAATCCAGCTTAGCTCCGTGGCTAACCCCCGGAAGAACCCTGGCTGTTTTGGGTTCTTCCGGCGTGGGTAAATCCACGTTAATTAACTCGCTGCTTGGCGAAGCTCGACAAAGCACGGGACACATACGCGAAAACGACACCAAAGGCCGTCATACCACCACCCGGCGCTCACTGATAACACTTGCATCGGGCGGATTAATCTTAGACACACCGGGCATACGTGAAATTCAACTTACCGACTGCAAAACTGGTCTTTCCATAACCTTTGCTGATATCGAGCGTTATGCTGCCAAATGCCGTTTTAATAACTGCCAGCATCAGGTTGAGCCCCATTGCGCCGTTCAACAAGCGATTAAATCAGGTGATTTAGATCAACGTCGCTTGAGCAATTACCTCAAATTACGTCAAGAAGAAGTGCTTAATTCGGCCAGTTTTTCGAAAAAACGCTCCCAGCATCGATCTCGGAAAATTAAAGGCAAGTAATCTTGTATACCGCGCGCAGCATAGCTTATTGTATCTAGACGTCCCATGGATTGATGACGTTAATAGACGTGTACATAAAGTCTTTTGTGTTTCGCGTAACAAGCGTAAGATTATGCACATGAGCCGTTGCGGCGATCAATCCATCGATAGCAGGTAAAATATACCCCTTTTTTTTGCATTGTAAACGCCCCCACATATCAGCGATTTTAGTGTCAATATTCAAAATTCGCTCTTCAAAATATTCGGGTAATTCAATCTCCAGCCAATTGGAAATTTTTTCTTGCCGCACTGAGTTTTGAATTCCGAGAATGCCTTTTCTAATCTCTCCGAGCGAAAGCACACTAAGATATAATGCTTCATCGTCGGGTATCTATCCATTTTAAAACTGATGTATTCGGTGTTTTTTTTACTAGCTCCGATATAATATTGGTATCAAGTAAATAATTCATAATTCAATATCTCTCGTAGAGCTTTTATCACGTTCTAATTCAATCTCTAGACCCGATAAGGGCGAATTTTTTAAAAAAGACGACAATTTTTGTTTCGGTTTATTCAGCTTTTTATATTGCTGTGTCGATAAAACAACCACGGTAGACCGACCTCTTAATGTAATTTCCTGGGGTGCTCCAGACGAAGCTTTTTTAACCAGCTCACTCAAATGAGCTTTAGCATCTTGTAATTGCCAAGTTTCCATCGTTGACCTCCAACCCAAATGATATAACCAGTCTAACTAGTTTCATTATAGCACGTCAAATTTCTCTTGCGCTATTTTCAATCTATCTGGACGAATGCCATGCCACACAAAAAAAGCTTCTGCCGCCTGCTCCACCAGCATGCCCAAGCCATCGACGGCTTGAAAGCCCTCGTTTTTTGCCCAGGCAACAAACGGTGTCATACCCGAGGCATCATAATTTAAATCATAACAAAAAGGCCTACCAAGCCTATCTAGCCAAGAAAAATCTGTGCTCGTTGTCGCGTTTATAATTAAATCATACGAGCCCGTCACAGCATCTAACAGCATAAAGCTGAGCTTTGTCGAACCCAGCGCTTGAACTAAAGCTTTGGCTCGTAATGCCGTACGATTAGCAACCACTACCTCACACGGGTTTTCATCTAAAAGTGCAGGCAAAATACCGCGTGCAGCACCACCCGCACCCAGCACTAAAATACGTGCTCCCCCAAGCTTCATACCGTGATGATGTAAATCGCGCACCAAACCCACGCCATCCGTATTATCGGCACATAATTTCCCGGCTGAATCCATCCAAAGCGTGTTAGCCGCCCGTGCTACGGCGCATCGCGCTGTTTTTACATCGGCCATCACAAACGCGCGCTCTTTGCCAGGAGAGGTAATATTCAAACCCGCGCCCCCTGCCGCAAAAAAATCACGAACTTGTTGCTCAAAATACGCTGTATCGAGCAAGCATGTTTCATACACTAAATCACGGCCTGTTTGGGCTGCAAACTGGGCATGAATCATAGGTGACAGGCTGTGCGCGATTGGCGCGCCCATCACACAAAAACGCATCACATCCGCCATTTATTGAGCCAAGCTTTTGGTCACAATTTCACGTAAATCAGCCGATAAATTCACTTTTGACAAAGCTTCCAGCTGCGTGAGTATATGCTGTTGCCGAATCGTGTCTAACCGCTGCCAACGCGTAAACGGCGTTGCAAGACGTGCCGCAATTTGTGGATTAATCTTATCAACCTTGAGTAATTGCTCGGTCAAAAACGCATAACCGCTGCCATCGGCCGCATGAAAATACCGTGGATTATTTTGACAAAACGCGCCAATCACCGCACGTACTTTGTTCGGCTGTTTCATCTCAAAATCAGGATGTTCTAGCAAATTTCTAACGCGCGTCAGCGCACCTTCATGCTCAGCGCTTGCTTGCAAAGCAAACCATTTATCAAGCACCAAGGCATCATGCTTCCATTGTTCATAGAACTGTGTAATCGCCTGTGTTTGTACGGCCTCATCCGGCGAATTAATCAGTAAACCCAAACTGCCGATCTGATCCGTCATGGTCTTTGCTTGCTCAAATTGCGCCTGGCATAAAGCCAGAGCCGCTTCTGGCTTGGCAGACATCATCAACTCTAAACACACATGCTTCAAGCGTCGTCGTGCGTACGCGGTGCCGTGCATGGCATGATCTTCTGCCTGATTAAGCGTTGCGTACAGGGTTGAGAGCTCCGGCCATAATGCGGCCCCCAAACGCTCACGAAACGCGTCTCGCGCGTCTTCCCAACGTTCAACATCAAGATCAGATAAACCACTCACCACTTCTTCAAAACTGGGTGGCATCAACAGCAGAGCCCGCAGAGCATCATCTAATGCCTCATCTTGTAAAACATGACGAAAAGCCGTAATCACATCATCCTGAAGACGCCCATGACTCACATCCGGCATGTTATAAGCGTCTGATAACGCCGCTCGCACAACCCGTTGCCCTGCATCCCACTTGGCAAAACCATCGGTTTCAACACGTAATAAACCCAGCAAGTCTTGATTGCTCGCCTCATAGATTAAATTAATCGGCGCTGAGAACCCTCGTAGTAACGAAACATGCGATGGCTCCTGATTTAAACCTTGCAACACAAACGTTTGTTCAGCATCGTTTAGTAACAACACATCATGTTCAACAGGCATAAGCTCACCGGCATCATCAAACAAAGCGATGCGAATCGGTATAGGAAAAGGTTGCTTCAGATCGCCATCGGGTGTTTCAAGACAGGTTTGTGTGAAGCTTAAAGATAAACAGCCGTCTTGATAGCGGCGTTCCGTGAGTTTAACTTCAGGTGTTCCGGCTTGGGTATACCATCTAAAAAATTGCGTTAAATCTTGCTTGTTTGCGTCAGCCATGGCTGCGACAAAATCTTCAATCGTCACCGCCTCACCATCATGCCGCTCAAAATATAAATCTGTGCCGCGTCTAAATCCATCTTTACCTAAAAGCGTTTGCAGCATACGAATCACTTCAGCGCCTTTATTATACACCGTTGCTGTATAAAAATTATTAATTTCTTGATACGCCGGTGGTCGCACGGGGTGCGCCATGCGCCCTGCATCTTCAGGAAATTGTGCTTGGCGTAATACTTTGACATCTTGAATACGATTCACATCGCGTGAATTCATATCACGTGAAAACTCTTGATCACGAAACACCGTCAGGCCTTCTTTTAAACTCAACTGAAACCAATCCCGACAGGTCACACGGTTACCGGTCCAATTATGAAAATACTCATGGGCAATCACACTTTCGATACCGGCATAATCTTGATCCGTTGCGGTATCAGGACGTGCAAGCACATATTTCGCATTAAATACATTCAGGCCTTTATTTTCCATCGCCCCCATATTAAAGGCATTGATGGCGACAATCATGTACACGTCTAAATCATATTCACGACCGTATTCACGTTCATCCCAGGCCATCGCTGCTTTCAATGAATTGAGCGCGTGTGCACAACGATCTTGAACCCCCGGCTCAACATACACATGTAAATCAATCGTACGCCCCGACATGGTTACAAATTGATCGCTGACACAGGCAAGCTTACCGGCGACTAACGCAAATAAATAAGAAGGCTTTTTGAATGGATCGTGCCACACCGCCCAATGTCGGTCCCCAGTAACACCCGAATCAATCAAATTGCCATTAGAAAGTAATACCGGATAATCGGCTTGATTCGCTGAAATACGCGTGGTGTATACCGCCAACACATCAGGCCTATCGGGAAAATACGTGATGCGCCTAAAGCCTTCGGCTTCACATTGCGTGCAAAAAATATTATCCGCATGATATAAGCCTGAAAGTGCGGTATTTTCTTTGGGGTGAATGCGTGTGGTGATGGTTAATACAAATTTATCCGGGCAGGTTTTTAATATTAAATTTTCGCCCTCTAAAGCATACGCATCAGTCTCTAATTCATCACCATCTAATGCAATCGCTTCGAGCTTGAGCGCGTCTCCGTATAAGCACAAAGGACCTGGATGGGTTCGCACCAAACGCATTTCGTTCTTAACTAAAGCATGATCATCATATAAATCGACGGCTAAGTTGAAAACTCGGTGCTTGATAATCATCTAAATAAATCGTTTGTTTTGACATGGTTACCTCATCTATTTTATATAATTGCCCGTCGAATAAAGCGTATTCACAGCTGCAATATCACCCGCACTTAAATGATCACGCTGCCCAATCATGGCATCTTGAGCACGCGGAATGATCGTTGGAAGTCCATTTTTACTAAACGCCTGCCCTGAATAATGCATAATGGAATCATAATCATAGACCCCTTCATGCTGACCCTCATGATCACGTCGATAAAAATTAGCATAATGCTCTTCGCGTATATTTTCCCATAAAATTTCAACATACCTGTCACGATCCGGGCGTGATTGCTCATGCCATAATCCAATCAAATGCCCAAGCTCATGCGCACTCAGCATGGTCAGACAGCGCGGTGCAAGCAACACCACTTGCGCGCCACCTTGCCTGCCTACAAACGAGTCACATGTTTTTCCTGGTGCGGGCTTAAAGATAACATAATCTGGATAGAACATTTGATTATATGGCGTCATCTTCACAAAATGAATCATGGTCTCGTTTTGCCACAGGGCCATGGCTTCGGCGAGCGCCACACGATTTTCTTCTGGCAAGGCATCATCAATCACATAAGGAATTTCAGCATTCGGCCAACGTCCGCCGTCTTCTTGCGTGACCATGCCTTCTAAATTTGCAAATGCATACGAACTCATCAAACCAATCACAACCAATACACGCCAACGCATCTTCATGCCTTATCAGCCTCCTTATTTTTTATTTCGACTTTAGCCGCTTAGGTTCACAAAGTCGAGTGCCTCTTGGGTTGCTAAAAGCAGCACTTAACAAGTATATTGCAATATTTTCTATAAGGATTGAATTAATGCCAACCATCAGTGCATTTTATGGCATACTTATTCAGATGTTCTGGGGCGATCATGCACCACCGCACTTTCACGCTCTCTATGCAGAACATGAAGTGCTTATTGATATTCGTACCCTTGAGATTATGAAGGGAACTATGCCACGCAGGGCCTTGGCCTTAGTGTTAGAATGGGCCTCTTTGCATCGCGAAGAATTACAGGAGGATTGGGAATTATGCGAAACAAATCAATCACTAAAGAAAATATCTCCCCTCGAGTAATAACTTGCGCGCCTTGGCGATTGAAAAAAGTGAAGCCACTTCCAAATTATGAACTTGAAGTTGAGTTCAATGATGGAACACATGGCTTTGTTGACATGCATCACCTTATCCAAAGTGCTAAAGCTGGTGTTTTTAAATCACTCCAAGACAAAGACCTCTTTAATCAAGCACATCTTGAGCATGGAGTGGTAACCTGGCCTGGTGAAATTGATTTAGCGCCTGATGCTATGCACGATAACGTAAAACAAACTGGACGTTGGATTATAAAGTAAAGTCAACAAAGCGTATCTTTTCACGCCATTGCTCCCTCAGCCTCCTCTATTTTTTTTGTAATTCAAGCGCGCGCGAATACAAAACATTTCGGTTCGCGCCGGTTAATTTTACGGCTAACTTCACCGCTTGCTTCACCGGAAGTTCGGCTAATAATACCTCTAAACAGGCGTCATGTTCTCCCGCTTGCTGGGCACAAGCGCGTGGCGGCAAAATCACCACAAACTCGCCTTTTTTGCGTGCAAGATCTTCTAATAGCCAAGCTTGAATATCAGCAATACGCCCTGTAACAAACGTCTCAAACGTTTTCGTGAGCTCTTTGGCAAGCACGATTTCACATGCGTCACCCAACACCTCAAGCATATCATCAAGACAGTCTTGCAGGCGATGAGTCGATTCATAAAATACAATCGTATGGTGCAACCCTGTTTTAAATCCTTCCAGGACTGCCCGACGTGCTGCCATGGTCACCGGCAAAAAACCTGCGAACGTAAACATATCGGTAGGAACGCCAGCGGCGGATAAAGCTGCAATCAACGCGCACGCTCCAGGAATCGGCACCACATTAATCCCCATATCACGCGCTTGTTTGACCAACGGATAACCGGGATCGCGAATCAACGGCGTACCTGCATCACTGATGAGTGCAATATTTTGGCCTTGCCTGAGTAGCTCAACTAAACGCGAGCTCTCTGTCGACTCGTTATGTGCATGCAAGGCGATCAATGGCTTTTGAATCCCTAATCCCGTCAAAAAAGGACGTGAATGTCGCGTATCTTCAGCCGCGATGCTGTCGACATATTTTAAGATCTCCAAGGCGCGCAATGTAATATCGTCTCGATTGCCAATAGGCGTCGCCACCACGTAGAGTGTGCCGGTGGTGCTTGCGGTAAAATGCGTCATGGTTTATCCTGATACGTCTGGGTCCGAGAGGCTACACGCTCATGCGCGCGCGATTATCTTATCTATATTTAAATCATCTTCTAAACTATCTTAAATTAGCTTTAGTTATAGCTTGTTTTGGCTTGCTCGTGCAATGCACGACGATAAATACCCATCCATTCGGTGGTCGACCGCTGGGGAGTCCGTATACGATGCCAGCAGAAGCTTACATTGCACTTGCTAACAACCATATCGGTGAAGAAAAACAAGCCCTGCTCTTGCTTGCAGCCGGTCGTTGGGTAGACGAAGGCCGGTGGCAAGATGCCAACACCATTCTAGCACAAATCAAACCCGCATCTTCGCTTCAAGCCGACAAAAAAAATCTCCTGATTGCTAAAATCGACTTATTACGCAAACGTCCACGCACCGCGCTTAATCGTTTAGCCATGGTTCGTCATGCAGACCAACTGCCGCTGTATGAACAAGCCCAGTTTCATGAAAGCCTCGCCAATGCTTACAAAGCTTTAGGCAAATCCCTTGAAGCCATCAACGAGCGTATCAAGTTAGATAAAATTCTTCCTGACGAAGCTTCTCGTGCGAACAATCGTCGCGTACTCTGGGTCACGCTCACAGGCCTTCCTCTCGCCGAGCTGAACACGCTGGTGATTGAAACACCTGCGGGTTCGGAGTTACGCGGTTGGATGGAGCTTGCACTTATCGCGCGACAAGACTCCCCGTATCCTACCAAAGTACTGAACAAACTCAAACAATGGCAACAACACTACCCCAATCATCCTGCACGTAGTTTATTACCGGCGTCGTTGGATGGCATGCAAGGCCGCTTGTACAACAAACCCAAGCATATTGCTTTAATTTTACCACTTTCAGGCCCCTTATCAGGCCCGGGTCACGCGATTCAAGATGGCTTCATGGCGGCCTTCCGAGCACATGATTCTGCCGCATCCACAACCGTGCGTTTATATGACACGCATCGATTAGGCGCGGCCAAAGCCTATCATCAAGCCATTGCAGCAGGTGCTGACTATGTGGTCGGGCCATTATCCAAACCCGAAGTGAAAACCGTTGCCTCGATGTCACATCCGGTTCCAACGCTATTACTGAATAATGTGCCTACACACACCCAAGACCATGCGTTCCAATTTGGCCTCTCCCCCACCAACGAAGCGCGCCAGGTTGCTAATAAAGCACGGCAAGCAGGTTTTTCACGTGCTCTCGTGATTGCTCCCACCGACAGCTGGGGTAACCAAACACTCAGCGCATTCTCTGGTGAATGGCGAGGCCTTCGTGGACAAATCATCGATACCCTGCGTTATGATCCCAATAATAAAGAAAATCTCAACGAACCGATTCGTGAATTATTACAAGCCGTCTCAGATAAAGAGCGAAAAGAACAACTCAAAGCTTTAGCTAAAAATCCTGATCTCGAGCGCACACCACTCCGTCGCGAAGATTTTGATGTAATTGTTATCTTGGCCTATCCATCTGAAGCACGCCAAATCATGCCGTTACTTAGGTATTATTATGCCGGCAAAGTGCCTGTTTATGGGACCTCCAGTGTCTACGCCGGTACCGAGAACACGGTTGCCGATCGCGATCTGAACGGCATCACGTTTTGCGACATGCCTTGGGTGTTATCAAACCCCAACATGGGGCATCGTAACTGGCCTGAGCGCTTGAACAGCTACAGCCGCTTGTATGCGATGGGTCTGGATAGCTACGCCCTCGGAACCGAGCTCAACGCGCTTCAGCTCTTTCCTGCACTCGGCATGGGTAACGAAACCGGTACGCTTTATTTAACACAAGACCACCGAATCGCCCGTATTTTATCCTTTGGAAAAATTAAACAAGGTATTGCGACGCCGTTATAAAAACGGTTGTGTCGCAAATGATTTCACGAGCGATGGTCGGACTTATTTTGGACAAACTTATGCTGCAAGCCCGTAGAATTGTTCAAAAATGGTCATGTTGATTGATTGGGTGTGCTGATTTTTCCTCAACATATGATGCAACTCAATTCCTGACAAAGTTGCTTCAGCGGAGTGAAATGCCTTAAACCCGATCATCCCGTTGGTGATTTTTTTCACAAACCGGTGATCCTGCTCAATGATGTTGTTGAGGTATTTGATTTGTCTTATCGTCATTTGCAAGGGCAATCCACCAAACATGCATAGCAAGGCCAGTGCTAAATTGATTGCTTTGTTGAAAAAGGCCCGCGCAGCCGGTTCATCGCGCGTTTCTGATAACATCAAATCAATCGTCTGGCCTTCCTTGTCAACGGCTCCATACAGATAAACCCAATTGCGAAAAGATTCCTCCAACTGCGGCGCATAATCAATGACCCAGCGATTGATGGTTGAGTGATCAATTTTTAAATTGTGCTCGGCAGCCAGCCCCTCAATGTCACGATAGCTCATTGGGTAAGCCACATACCAACGAACCAGCATTAAAATCATCTCTTTTTTAAAATGCCGCTGTTTAAAACTGATTATTGGATACCCCTGCCTCGGTTTCAATGAACTAATTATAGACATTGCCTGACTTTTGCGACAAAACCCTTCAACGACTCTTTAGATAAAATAACAGGAGAAACCTCAGGATTTTCAGAACGATTATTTGACATAACAACCTACATAAACTTAATTAAACACATGTTTTAACGTGCATTCCTCAGTGCAGGATGCTTCTTTAAATAAACTTTGAGCCCACGATGCGCTACTTCTTTGAAAAATCACAACATGATTTGAAATGGCTAGTAAATCACACAAATCATCTATTATCTCTTGAATATAGTCTGCTAAAAAGCTTCTATAATTTCTATTTTTTATGAGTGTATCTGAAATATGTTTTAACATCTCTGGTGTTATTTTTTGAGTAGGCTCGTTATGTAACATTTCAATATCTTCTAAAGAGCTGGATTTTAAAATTCGCTCATAATGACTAGAGACTTCTCTTTGTTCGATAAATGCAAGCATCATTTCACAACCAGCACATATCACTTCACTATAAAAAAGCGCATTTTCTAAAATTTTCTGAGATTCCAGGAAAGGTGTAACGACATCCTCAGGTGTTGTATCTGAAAATATACTCCGCTGATTCGCTTCATAGCGACGAGACGCTAGTGTATACAAACGATGGTGTTTTTGTTTTAATTCATCAAGGATTGATTCGTTATCATTCGCTGCTTGATGAAAAACAAGCGGTTCGGGTATTTGACAATACCGAGCAAGTTCCCTGGTTTGCCATGAAGAAATGCCTTCTGCATCGCCAAACAAATCTAGTATTTGTTGATTAACCAGAATTAAGTCCTCAGCACTGTAGGCTACATCCTTCCATACTCCATTTTCACCATGAAATGCCATCATCCATTCAGGATATCGCTTGATTTTGGATTTGATGCGTTGATATTTATCAAGCTTTGCTTGGATTTGTACTTGTAACACGGGCTTCATGTTTATTGTCCTGAGTTTTTCGATACCAAAACTGTATTTTTTTGGCTGATTGTTCATATAAGGATAATCTTTCATCTGCGATATCAATTTTATCTGCCTGAAACATCGAAACTTGTTTGTTGAAAAGCATCATATGAGAAACATTTAAGTAATCAGGGATATACTGTAAAGCTAACAAATATCTTGTTGCAGTTTTTTCAGAATTTACTTTTTGAAGACCCGTAACCGCATGTTCTAATAACTGATTATGAAAGGTCACGATCATTCCCTCAGAGGTTGGCAGTGAATATTGCTCTGAGGGTTTTTGTAGCAAACGAAAATCAAGATTAGCTCGCACATTTTTATGCTTAAAATAAATTAAGCTTAATGCTAGTGCGGATCCAAGCAAATCCTGATGCCATTTCAAATCCCAAGGCGTAGATTCTTGATATTCATAAGATACACAATCCAAGCTGAAAGAGTTGTCTTTAGTGCCTTTGAAATTCATGCCCGTGATTGACTCGATTGAAGGCAGAATAGTTTCAATGATTTTAGTCAATAACAACAATTGAAATGATGAAAATTGCCAATCTTCATGAAATTTATGTTTTACAGGACGACGCTCAGATGAAAAAGAAACCTTGCCCGCCTCATCTACATCAACGCCAATTATGGAGCGCACAAACCACTTATAGGTCATGCGAGTATCTTCTCGATACCTCTCAACAAAATCTTGGTCATTTTCAAAGGCCAAGGCTAAGCTTTGCGCCAATTCTTGATTTTCTTGTATTATCATATGATTTTTAGGCATAACTCATCCTCGAAAGAGGTTCATCCAGCTCTTTTGTCTTGAAATCTTGCACCTGATAATCAGGATAAAAAAATCGCTCTGCAGCATATTTTCCCAAGGGCGACATACTCAAAGCAATCAATCCAACACCTATTGCAATTGATATACCAAGACCCAGGGGCGAAGTGAAAAAAATTAAAGCTGAAAATCCTGTTGCTAAAATGAGACCAAGTATTAAATCTCGTACAAAATTTGAAACATACCGTTGAGAATATGCAAACGTTGAACGCGCTGCATCTTCTGAGTCGTCTTTAGTGGCCAATATTTGATGTTGATCGTTAAAGTATGCTCCAGAATTTCGTGTATTAATATATTGTCCGAAACTAGAGTGGCCATAACGCTCAACGATGCCTGAAAAATTCTTATTGGCAACCTCATAGGCGTCTTCGATATTAACCTCACCTCTCTTGATTCCTGGATACCAAATGCACTGTATTTCATCCATAGATGAGCCATGTTTTTTTAAAAAAGAAAACACATTTTCAAAAGCAATATAACTTTCCGGGTTGTAAAAATCTGGATTTAAAAACTCTTCTTTTGTTTCGGGTTGTTTCCGCGGCCAATCTTCATTGTGAGCCCCTTGATATTGAGCACCAGCATGACAACCAGGAAGAATAATTTCATTTGCATCGGTATTTGCTGGGTAGTCTGGAAAAAGAGGCGCATGGAACATCAATGGCTTATGCGGGTATAATGCCAAGACGTTTTTCAATGGCTTACACATGGATAAATCCATAAACTTGTTTGCCAAACTAATATCCCAGGCATCAAAATAAGGTGTTACCAACAAATTGCCAGGCACCGGGTCATGAAGCGCTAAATTAATAGAAAGTTGAAAGGGATTAATGTTCGATAATTGCTTAGCCAACATTAAGGCTGAAATTCCGCCTCGACTATGTCCGTAAACATTAAGTATAACCTCATCTCCGGATTCAATACATTCTCTAACCTTTTCAATGACCTCTTGGCAGTGCTTGTCCATGCCAGTGCCAAAAATTGTTCCCATAATTGGATTCACAACACCAATGCCATCAAAATTCATAAAAAGCTGTGAATCGCTTTCTTGTCTTAAAGCAAAAAGCCAATTAGCTAAAAAACAAGGGTTGCTTTTTGCATGCCCCGTGCCATTAAAAAAAACCGTTATATATTTTTTCAAGTTAGTACTCCAAACAACCGAGGGCTATCTTACACTGGGAAATTCCAAGGCGTTTAATTCCAATTGTCTTACAGATTTTGCAATACCAGAATCTTTTGCAGCAAAAAATCCTATGCCTGAAGATAACGTAAACGCACCAAGCAACACAGGCAAAATTACACCACCTGTTCCAACAGTTAAACCTACAGCAACACTTGCAACAACCAATGCTGCAGCAAGAGCAAAAGCAGCATTTCGAACAGACTCCCAGCGGTGGCCTGATAAATTAGAAATCATCTTTTGAATTTCTTGAAGGTTTTGTTGATGATAATCGATATCATAAGTGACTTTTTCGAATTCTTGTTTACATGGATTGAACTTTAAAATAGCAATGTCTTCTACCGCTTCATATCTTTCGTCCACTACAAAGCAATGATTATTGTATTTGTAAGTATTATTTTCATTTGATAAAAATTTTAAAGCCGCATGAACTCTAGAACAGACACATGCAAGATAAAGAGTTTCATCATCAAGAGCATCAGGTTTTTTTAGAGGATTATTGGGAATAAAATTTCCAACTTCCATGCAAAACTGATTGGCTGCTTTCATAGTTTTTGCAATTGCTTTTCTTCTTTTTTCATAAAGCTCAGCAACTTGCGAAGTTAATTCCATCCATTCATCAGTAGGTTTCACTCTTTTTAATAGCTCTTGAAGCTGTGCAAGTTTATCTTTTAGTATCTCTTCTCTTCGCTCTTGCTTTATGGGTAAATATCTAACCCGAAGCAATTGAGCAGCTCTATGTTCTCTTTCGGCATCCGAAAGTTCTTCAGAAAAAGCCTCCGTTAGAGAAATTTGACCATCAATTGTCGTCTGGGTGTTTCTTAATTCATCACTATTACGCATCACATACCTCACATATAGAGTATTGATGAATTATAATGTTTTTTGATTGAAAAGTAAACACCGTGGTTTTACGGTCTTGAAAATAAATTGGACTAAATTAATTTTTGAATATAAAGGATTTTTGCAATTAACTCTGATTTGTTTTTTGCATGAAGCTTTTGCTTTAAAACTTGAATGTAATCTTCAACTGTACGATGAGATATTTCTAAAACTTTGGCAATTTCTTTTGCGCTTAGGCCTTGGGGTTTTGTCGCAAAAGTCAGGTAATGTCTATAATTAGTTCATTGAAACCGAGGCAGGGGTATCCAATAATCAGTTTTAAACAGCGGCATTTTAAAAAAGAGATGATTTTAATGCTGGTTCGTTGGTATGTGGCTTACCCA
>Ga0210012_1002529_pt1 | contig 15773 bp, 15 predicted proteins | sample CryGeymeta201504_FD_183974 | JGI IMG/M metagenome (GOLD analysis project Ga0210012, IMG submission 183974) | Groundwater microbial communities from Crystal Geyser aquifers in Utah, USA - Crystal Geyser metaG 2015-04 (SPAdes) (version 2) | ecosystem: Environmental > Aquatic > Deep subsurface >... | reverse complement strand
CTATGTGTCGAAAACCAATATTGTCTCTAGATGTACTTAAAAACAAGATTTAAAAAGTGTTTGATTTAAGTGGCAAGAAGTAAATACCCTAGTAATCTTATTACCACAATTACGACAAAATCTATCTTCTTGTGTGATAGAAGTACCGCAACTTTTACAAAAATTATTTTGAGTGGTTTGGTTTTGGGTCATTTTTTTCTCCTTTTGCTAATTTAATCAATAAACTTAAAGTGCATATTACTTGCAATATACCTCGCCTGATTACATAGGATAGACGTATATATTCGTCGCGACTAATCTTATTTTTTCAAACATCTCTTTATTCATCCCCACCAAACTATTAAAAATATCTTTCCCCGCCAAAAGCGGGGAAAGGTGTATCATCTGTTTTTTCTACTTTTTACTTTCTACTTTCAACTTTTTACTTACTGCATCGGCGGCGTTGGCGTATCCGTTGGCGGTGGGGTAGTCCCCTCATCCTCCGGTTTTGTGTGCGAACCACCCAAATCTTTGATTACCCTTGCCGCAAAGTATTGGTTATAGAAAGAGAGTTTTGTTTCTTTTAGCACTTCCACAATTGCGTCTGCTTCTTCCCTTAAAAGGTTATCCACTTTATCAAACAGTTCGGACAAAGTTTTCCTTATTGCGACGTGATCGGTAAATCCGGTGTTCTTCTTTCCAACTGCGGATTTCAAAGCGGTAAGTTTAGCATCAACTAAATCAAATTTTGCCTGCGTCATTCCGTAGTTGGCAAGATCGGCTAAAACTGCATGCGCCGCCTCTTTAATGTTTTTAACTTTTATGGGTAATTCTATCTGGGTTAAATGTTTTAGTTGGTTTTCGGAATAATCAACTGCGGCTCTTAGTTCAACCAACTTTTTTCGCATGGCGTATGCGCTTGCGGCTGATGCGATGGGAACAATAGAGGCGATCAGCTCTTTAATAACCTTGCTCTTCGCGGAAGTTTTTCCTTCCGTAGTTTTCATTAATTCGCCGTCGGTAGTTTCAATTTCGGCAATTAATGATTGCAAATCGGTGTGTACTTCTCCCAAAGCCGGTACTTCAGCCACAATACTTGCGTTAGCGGCAAAAACCGCTTCCACTGCATTGTACATGTTGGACTTGTTTTCTTCGTTCTGGTTCATTTGATCCTCTCCTATTTAGTGATTATGTGTTGTTTTAGGGCATTATTGCCTTATTGTCATAAAAACTGTCATTTTTTCACCAAAAAACGTCAAAACTCTTTAAAAAACCTCAAAACCTCTTCCAGAAATCGCAAAACCTCTTCCAGAAATTGCAAAACTCCTTCTGTAAATCGCGAATCCTCGATTGTAAATGCCTTACTTTTTTTTCAAAAGGCAAAACTTCCATTTTAAAACGCAAATCCTCTTTCTCAAAAGGCAAAACCTATCTCTAAAAACGTAAAACTTTTTTTTAAAACGTTAATCTTCATTATTAAATTGCGATTCTTCTTGTATAAGTGGCGTAATTTTCTTTAAAATCGCAAATCTTCATCTGCAAAAGACAAATCGCAACTTATAAATTGTTAAATCTTTATTATGAATCTCCATTCTCCAAAAACATTTAAACACCCGCTGAACTAAATCTTAACTTTGAGTTTATTCTGTAAAGACGGGGCATGCCCCGTCTCTACCTATAATCTAAAAATATTTTTGCCATTTTGCACAAGGATATTTTAATTTAATGATCTATTTGTAATAATTATTTTTTTGTGGGAAAAGAAAGGATGGAATAGTTGAGCAGTAATCCCCTCGTCCCCGGAGCAACAAGGTTATTTATAAATTATTTGTTTATTTCCTTATTCAAACTTATGTAATTATTTACCCCCATGTCAAATGAAATTTTATTTTTTTTGTAGCCGTAACCTCGAAGGTTACAATTTAATTTTCACCCTAACCTTGGAACTTGCATTACTTATAATATTGTCGTGTAAATCTTTGTTTTTTATGTCAAGATATTTTTCTTGTTTTGAGGTTTCAATTCACTTTTAACTTTATACTTTCCACTTTCCACTTTGAGCTTGCGGCTTGCCGCGCTATGCTTAAATGCTTTTAAACATTCTATCAAACGCGTTAAATACTTCGACTTTTTCAGCTTCAACATCAAGGAGAATTTCTCCGATGTTTTTAAGGAGGACAAATTTTATTTTTCCGTCTCTATTTTTTTTATCGGAAAGCATTACCCGGTAAAGTTTTTCTTTATCAAGTTTTTTTAGTGTTGCCGATAGAGGAATTTGTTTCGGAAGATAAAGGAATTTTTTCAGTTGTTCTTCTGTAATAAATCCTTTTTCATGTGATAAATACAAAGCGCAAATTATCCCCGCAGTTACCGCTTCACCGTGTTTAATTTTGAAATGAAGTTCGCTTTCAAAAGAATGGGCAAAGGTATGTCCAAAGTTTAGAATCTTCCGCAGCCCGGTTTCTTTTTCATCGCTGGAAACCACTTCCGTTTTAACATTTATGGAGGCTGAGATTAAGTGTACTGTCTTCGAGAAATCTTTTTGATAGAATAAAGGCAGCGCCGCCAAAACGCTATCATAAAAATCCTGCCCGGTTAAGAAAGCATATTTAATAATTTCTCCCACTCCGCAGATAATTTCTTTTTCGGGAAGCGTCGAGAAAAAAGTTGTGTCTATTAAAACAAATTTCGGTTGATAAAAACTCCCTATACTATTTTTTGTGTTATTAAAGTTGATACCCGTCTTTCCTCCGATTGAGCTATCAACCGCAGCCAGCAGCGTTGTAGGAATATGCACTACCGGGATACCCCGCATGAAGATCGAAGCCGCAAATCCTACTGCATCGCCGGTTACCCCACCGCCGATTGAAACGACGAGGGTGTCTCTTCCAAGTTTATTTTCCAGCATAACTTTAAGTAGTTCTGAAATTTGTTTAAATGACTTTGATTTTTCACCCGCCGGTAATTTGCAAACCAAATCTTTTTTTTCATCAAACAAATTGGTCTGTAAATATTTTTTATGTATCCTCAAAACATTTTCATCAATAATAAAAAACATCCGCTTCGGCAGCGAACTTTTTTTACAAAGTGAAGTGAATTTATGAAGGATGTCTTTACCAAGCAGAATTTCGTATCCATTTTCACTGAGCTGAACGCTAAGGGTTTTCATTTGTGCAACTTTCTCTCTATTAATTTTATTAGATCGTCAACAGTTTTACCGACGGAAATATTATCAACCTGATAGACAATATCAGCTTGTAAATAAGTTGGCTCTCTTTTATGGAGAAGTTCCGAAATCTTATTCTTTGTTTCAAAAACAGAGAGGGGCTCCCCGTTTTCGGATTTTAAAAGCGGTCTATCAACTTTGTATTTTAGACGCCGGAAAATCTCCTCAGGTGAGCTTTTTAAATAAATTGATATCCCGGTTTTTTTAATGATCTCCCGATTTTGCTTTGTAGTTAAAGTTCCGCCGCCTAAGGAAAGCACTATATTTTCCTCAGTCGTTGACTGATGTAAAAGTTCTCTCTCCTTTTCACGAAAATAAAGTTCTCCGTGGGCAGCAAAAATGTTAGTAACGGAATCACCCAAATCCTTCTCGATCAACTTATCGAGGTCGGAAAAATTCCACCCAAGTACGTTTGCTAAAATTGGTCCAATGGTACTTTTACCCGAGCCCATAAATCCGGTTAAATAAATTCTATTCTTGTGCATTTCATTCATTTAAAATAAAAATCCCTCTATCTTTATTGCAAAAATAGAGGGATAATTGTGTTTTTTGCAATTGCTTTTTAACGGCTATAAAACAAGTATCTCTTGTCAACAATGTCGGCATCTTTTTTCATTTTTGCCAGCCATTGGCTAATGAAGGAATTTTTCTTCTCTTGTAAGATTCTTTCTCTAGAACTGTTTTTTTGAGTGTTAAACGCATTGACATCAAAGGTATCTTTAGATAATAATTTTGCTAAGAAATAACCGCGACTTCCTTTAATCGGTGCAGAGACTGCTCCAACCGGGAGGTCATACGCTTTTGCGGCAAAGTTATATTCCAACCCAAGCTTTGGAATACTGCCTGATAATGTAAAAAATCCGGTAGTATCAAAGTTAGCTTTGCTATAGATGCTCTTCACGGCAGCGAAGTTCCCGCCGCTTTTTTTCTTTATCTCTTCGGTAATGGATTTTGCTTTATTATATTTTTTATCTTTCAACAGCAATGCTTGCGCCTGCTTTTGTACATCTTCAAACTTACGCACACCTTGATTGATCACCTCAGAAACTTTTGCAACAACATAACCGTTGTTTCCTTTGAAAACCTGGCTAAGCGTATTAAGACCATTTTCAAAAGCAAATTTTAACAATGATTTGTTAACCCCGATTGTTGGGAGATAAGAGCTTTCTTCATTAAAAGCAGGAGTTTCTTCAATTTTATATTTGGAGAGTTCCGCTTCCTTTTCAAACCCGTTTTTCTCTGCAACGTAGGCAAAATCATTGGCTTGATTATAAATGTCGTCTCTGGTGGTTGCCGATGGTTTAATTGAATTGATAATTTTTTCTACAATATATTTTTTAGAAGTTTTACCGGTGACTTTAATAACATGGTAACCGTAATTTGTTTTAACCGGTTTTTGGATAACACCCATAGGACCATTAAAGCAAGCTTCTTCAAATTCTTTTACCATACGCCCTTTGCCGAACCATCCCAGCTCCCCGCCGTTCTTTGCATTTCCTAAATCAGAAGAATATTTTGCTGCTGCCGTGGAAAAATCCATACCGCTCATCACTTCATTATAAACACGTGTTGCTTCTGCTAAATCTTTAACGTCATCGCCTGTGCTTTTTATAAGAATATGAGAAGCTTTTGCAAGTACTTCGTTTGAAGGCACCGTACCTGATATTTGATAAATTCCGTATGTATTATTAGCGGAAAAGGGACCTATCATAGTTCCAATTCTAGAATCATCAAAATTATCTAACAAGGCTGTCGGCAACTGGGTGATATCCATTGTGTCTTTTGAATACGGCACTTCAGAATAGATATCACAAAAGTATTTAAATGATGCTGTATCATTTTTAGCCTTAAGCATTACATTCTGCAGGTTCTTTAAGATTCCGTCGGAATCATTTCTGGATGGCTGTATTTTGAAGAAAACAAACTTTAATTTTCTTTCAGCCCTAACGGTAAATTGATCGGGGTGTTCATTATAATATTTTTTAACTTCATCTTCCGGGGTTTTGAAATCAGCATCCGGGAAAGAATTTAAATCAACAGATACGAATTCTGCCTGCATTTTAATGTTTTGGTCAATAAACTTTTGTTTCAACTCTGCGTCACCCACACTAACGGTTGCCAGCAAATAGCTTTGTAATTTCTGACTCAGTAATTGTTGACGAACAACTTCCTCGGCTTCCACTAAAGCCTTTTTATTGCGCGCATCGAACAAAGCGCTTTCGTACATTTCGCGGTTAAATTTTCCGGTGGAATCTATAAAATTCTTCTTTAAAAATTCCGGTGGGTTCGGTCCAAGAATATAATCTCTTACTTCTTCGTCGGTTACCTTTATACCAAATTTTTTAATTTGATATTCAGTTAATGTTTGTGTTACTATTGCATCCCAAACCTGGTCACGGAATTGATCCATATTTTCTTCTGGAATTTCTTGCCCGGTTTGTGCCTTCTGATTTTCAATTGCACGATCAAGAAAATTTGAGAATTCTTGATATGAAATATCTTTTCCGTTGACTGAGCCTACATTGTTGGATCTTGCTCCTAATGCCTCTAAAACATTAGAATCTGAAATAACCATAAATAAAACGAACAAGACGCCAACAGAAAGTATGAAGGCTGGAGCTAAAGACCGCATTTTAGCCATCATAGCCATAATTTAATTATCTCCATTTTAATAAATTTAGTTTCACAAATTAGACACATAAGTGCTAAAAATCAACGTAATTTTTAAATAAAGTTTGATTATTTTCATTTTAGTAAAAGGATTTTATAGGAATATGGCGAAATCACGAAAAACAGACATACTTAAAGCTGCCCAAAAAAGATTTATCCGGCACGGGCTTAATAAAACTACCTTGGAAGAAATTGCGCGGGACTTGCGTATCGGCAAAGCTACGATCTACCACTACTTTGAATCGAAGGATCAACTCTTCACAGAAACCGTAAAATTAGAAATTTCTGAATATCTGGATCAATTAAAAATTTGTTTTAATAATGAAACTCTGCCGATTAAAGAGAGGTTTCAAGAATACTTTCTTCTGAAAATGAAATTGGGGGAGCTATTTCCACTTTTGTTTGAAGTGATTAAACGAACCATTAATGAATTTTCAACCGATAGGATGGTTGAGCTGCATCTCTATTTTTTAGAAAAAGAAGAGGAAGTGCTCTCGTTAGTTTTGGAGTCAATCAAAAAAGAGAAACAAGAATTATTTGATGACCAATTCGCAAAAGTTATTGTTGCGGAAACCACCGGATTTCTTCTCCTCTTTTCTTTCTTAAAAACTCAAAATAAAATTGACAGCCGGTTTGAAGAAAAAGGGAAAGAGGAATTTCTAAGGAAATTTTCTTTTACCGATTAGTTTTTTTGCACATCTCCATTTCGTTTTTCATCTTCATCAATTTCTTCGTCAATTTCTTTTTCCACATTTTCCACTTCGCTGAATAAAAATTTTTCATATTTATGCTTAATCAACTCCGCTTCCACAATAAAGAAAACATCTTCGGCAATGTTTGTAGCGTGGTCGCCGATGCGTTCTAATTCGCGCGAGGTTACTAAAAATGTTACTGCAGGTTCAATACTCTCTTTATCTTCCTTCATAATTTCAATAAGCACTTTATGATTTTCTGCATTTAAAGCATCAAGTTCGTCATCGGAACGGATTACTTTTTCGGCAAGTTTGGGATCATTCTGGATAAAAGAATCAATAGCATTACGAAGCATTTCCTTAACAATCATACTCATTTGGTTAATTTTCGTTTTCTCTAAAAATGCAGGTTTCGTTCTTAAGCGAATAAAATTTTCGGCAATATTTACGGCAATATCTCCGATGCGTTCGAGATTGGTATTGATGGTCATGGCAGACATGATAAGCCGGAGATCCATCGCAACCGGTTGGTTTAATGCAAAAAGCTTCTGACATATTTTTTCGATTTTCACATCGTATTTGTCAACCTTTTTATCGCGTTCAACGACCATTTCTGCGAGAGACATATCTTCTTCTTCAATTGCACGAAGTGCAAATTGAACCTGCTCATCAACCAAACTGCACATCTTGAAAAGACGGGTTTTTAATTTGGCAAGCTGTATATCAAAATGTGTTTCCATTTTTTCCTCAAAAGTTTTTCAATAAATGAAATCAGCCGAATCTTCCGGTAACGTAGTCTTCGGTTTGTTTATTCGCCGGGTTAGTAAATATTTTTGTTGTTTTATCATACTCAATCAATTCACCCATATAAAAGAAAGCAGTGGAATCGCTTACACGCGCAGCTTGCTGCATATTATGAGTAACAATAACGATTGTGTAATTTTTTTTCAACTCGAAGATCAGTTCTTCAATTTTAGATGTTGAGATGGGATCGAGTGCGCTGGCAGGTTCATCCATCAAGATCACTTCAGGGTCAACGGCAAGCGTGCGCGCGATGCAAAGTCTCTGTTGCTGCCCGCCGGAAATATTTACGCCGGAGTCGTCTAAATTGTCTTTCACTTCATCCCACAAAGCCGCTTGTTTTAATGATCTTTCAACAATAGGAGTGAGGATTTTTTTATTTCTCACCCCATTAAATCTTAATCCGGCGGCAACGTTATTGAAAATTGACATGGTAGGAAATGGATTAGGTTTTTGAAATACCATTCCTAATCTTTTGCGCAGTAAAACCGGATCGGTTTTCGTGAGATCTTCGCCATCTACCTGAATTGATCCAGTAATCGTGCCTCCGACAACTTCGTGCATTCTATTTAAACAGCGAAGAAACGTTGATTTACCGCACCCTGAAGGTCCGATTATTGCGACCACTTTATTCCGGGGAATATCAATTGAAATATTTTTCAATACTTTATTCTTGCCGTAAAAAGCCTCCAAATTTTTTACTGAAATTTTTATGTCCATTGTTCTTTATTTTGAGTTTATCAATTATTTTGTTTTATATTTTGAACGGGTTACGATTCTAAAGGTTAAACTTAGTATCGAGATCATGAGCATCAAGACCAGAGCTGCCGTCCAGGCTTGTTGATTCCAATCTTCAAAAGGCGCTTTAGCATAATCATAAATATAAACCGATAGCGACGCAATTGGCTGCCCGACTTTTGTTGACCAGAAGCGGTTGCCTAAAGCGGTAAAAAGTAACGGCGCTGTTTCACCTGCAGCCCGTGATAATCCAAGCAAAATGCCTGTGGCGATACCTTTCCACGCTGTTTTTAGTACAATCAATATTGTTGTTTTCCATTTTGGAATTCCTAAAGCTAAGCCGGCTTCCCTTAAAGAATGAGGCACAAGCTTGATCATTTCTTCAGTTGTACGGGTAATTGTCGGGATCATCAAAATTCCAAGAGCTATTCCGCCGGCTAAAGCGGAGAAGTGTTTCATCGGAATGACCACAAGTGTATAAGCCACCACACCAACAACAATTGAAGGAACCCCGCTCAGTACGTCGGTTAAAAACCTAACCACAGAACCGAATTTATTATTTCCAAATTCCGAGAGATAGGTTCCTGTCATCACGCCGACGGGAATTCCTATTACTCCTCCGATACCAATTAATAATAAAGTACCGGCAATAGCATTTGCCATTCCTCCTCCGGTTTCGCCAACCGGTTTAGGCATTGCAATAAAGAAATCAATATTTAAATATGATATTCCTTTTGAAATAGTATAGTAAAAGATAAAGACTAACGGAACAAGGGCTATTAGAGTTGCGACTAAAGAGAGCGACATCATAATCACACTTGTAACTTTTCTTTTTATATGAAAAAATTTAGAAGGATTCATCTTGTTCCCAATTTTCTTTCCATACTCCAGACCAATAATTTAGCAAAAGCATTAATAAAAATAGTGATAACAAAAAGTACCAGCGCGAGTTGAATTAGTGCACTCAAATACATGTCGCTCGTAGCTTCCGAAAACTCGTTTGCGATAACGCTTGCCATCGTATATGCAGGATCAAAAAGTGAAGGAGAGATTAACGCTCTATTTCCGATAACCATGGTAACCGCCATCGTTTCACCTACTGCTCTGCCAAGCCCTAACATTGTAGCGCCAAAAATACCCGATCTTGCGTCTTTCAAAACAATTTTAGTTGACTGCCAACGTGTAGCGCCTAATGCCAAAGCCGCTTCCCGTTGTGATTGTGGAACTGATTTTAAAATGTCGCGCGAAATAGATGCTACGATGGGAAGGACCATAATTGATAGGATGAGCACTGCAGCCAACATTCCAAATCCGTAAGGAGCGCCGCGAAAAAAAGGGAGAAATCCAAGTCTTTCGCTTAAGAATGGTTCAACATCGTTTCTTATCCATGGAACCAAAACAAAAATTCCCCATAAGCCGTAAACTACCGAAGGAATACCGGCAAGTAGTTCAACTAAAAAAGATAAGGGTTTCTCAAGCCATCCGGGCGAAAGTTCCGAAAGGAATATTGCTATTCCGATACTAAGCGGAACGCTTAAGATGAGCGCGAGAAACGAGGAAACAACTGTTCCGTAGATAATCGGTAATGCGCCATAGATTTCCTGCACCGGGTCCCAAACTGAATTGGTTAAAAATGACCAACCGAATTTCTCGATGGAAATTTTTGAACCAATGTACATTTCATAACCCATCAGAATAACAAGCAGAAAGACGAACACCGCAAAGAGCAGTGTTAGCCTTTCAAAAATTAGGTCGCCAAAATTTTGCGAGCCAAATATTTTCTTTAAAAAAATGTTTCTTTTATGTTCTGTCTGTTTGGTATTTGCTTGCATGTCCGGATAATTTGTTACTTTATTTTTTTACCATTTGCAGTAATCAAATCGATCTTTTTTTCGCACATTTTAACGACCGCTTTTGGAAGAGGCGCATAATAAAGACCAGAGGCGTAAGTCTGTCCCTTTTTCATTGACCATTTCAAGAATTTGACTAATGCGTTTGCCTTCGCTTCGTTTTTCATATTTTGATAGACGAGCAGCCATGTAAATCCGGAAATTGGATATGCATCTTTTCCATCAGCATCCGTAATTGAGACGCGCAAATCTTCGGGCATATTTTTAGAAGCGCCTTCAGCCGCGGCGCTTACAGAGGCAAATTCAGCTTCAACAAAGTTTCCCGATTTGTTTTTCATCGCAGCATAATGAATTTTATTCTGTACTGCATAGGCTAATTCAACATAACCAATAGCCCCATCCATCTGTTTTACCAAACCTGCAACTCCTTCATTTCCTTTACCGCCAAGCCCAACAGGCCAGTTAACTGAAGTTCCTTTTCCTACTTTTGTTTCCCATTCTTTACTGACTTTCGTTAAATAGTCGGTAAAAATAAATGTCGTTCCGCTGCCGTCCGAACGATGAGCAACAACAATAGATTTGTTAGGAAGATTTATTTTGGGATTAAGTTTTTTAATTCTTCCGTCATTCCATTTAATAATCTTCCCCAGAAAAATATTTGAGAGGGTTTCACCGTCTAAATTAAGTCCTTTGCTTATCCCGGAAACATTGTAACAAACAACATCAGCGCCCATTACGGTTGGGATATGAAGAATAGTTGTTCCTTGTTTTTTTTGAGCATCTGCTAATTGCTGGTCGGTCATCGGTCCATCACTTGCGCCAAAATCAACAGTACCTTCAATAACTTGCTTAATACCGCCGCCGCTTCCAATTGATTGATAATTGAATTGAACACCGGTTTCCTTTTTATATTCATCAAACCATTTAGAGTAGATAACATAAGGAAATGTTGCGCCGGCGCCATTCAATTGAAGCTGCGCATGGGTTAACATTGAAAATGCAACCGTTAGAAAAAGAGCCGATATAATTTTTTGAAATTTCATTTTTTTCTCCTTAAATATAATTAAAATGAGTAAGCAAAAGTTATCCGGGCGGTTAAATCCTTCAAGGACTTTCCGGAAGCGTCTTTTACCTGGTAATTAAATAATTGAACGTTTGGAATAACACTAACATTTTTCGCCGCTTTATAATCAAGTCCAGCCATAAGGAAAGAGTTGCCGTCTAAATCTTTACTTGAGTTTGGATCGTAGTTATCAAATCTTGCAACTAATTTCAACGATTCAGTCAAGGTTTTCCAACCCCAAATTGAGATGCCAAAACTGCTCTGATTTTGAAGCGCTTCCCCGGCAGACGGCGCATAGTTATTTTGAATGGTTCTCGTAAAAGCTTCTACCCCAATCGAATAGATTTCGTTCTGTTTATAACCTAAAAATAGTGAACCGACAAATTGATTATTTGATTTTGCCTGTTTGTCAAAAGCGTCAACCTTTTGTGCTTTGGATGCAAAATCTGCGTGAACGGTAGCTTGCAAATTATCCGTAAGCTTGAATTGGAACATTGCATAAATTCTCTTATACTTATCAGTCTCGGGTGCATTGCCGCTATTATTTGCAAGCTTAAACCAATACTTGACCGAACCGCTCTCTGTAAATTTACCCTTCAGATCAACACCAAAATCTCTTGAAGAAACAATTCCATCAAGATCCATGATCGTTTTTTCTAAAGAACGATAGCCCCACGCAGCTTCGGAAACATCATAAGCGGGTGTAGGAGCGATACCGACGACCAAATCAGCGCCGGTAAAGATTCCTTTCCATTTTAAGTAGGCGTCTTTAACCATAACACCAAGCTTACCGCCGTTTGTGTTAGAGTTTGTGCTCTGATCTGATTCAAGGCGAAATCTCGAATCAAAATTATCGGCAACAGCAAAATCTGTTGTAAAATAAATTCTTCTAAACTGAAATCCGCTTAGGTCTTTCTTTGCAACAACAGCATTATCAACATTATAAAAATAATCGCTGAACATAAGACCGCTTATTTTAGGTGAATTTTGTGCGGATAGCACATTACACACCAAAGCCACAACGACAAAATGCCGGAATAGTATTCTCACTTTTTTCTCTCTCGTTAAAAAAGTAAATTTTTATTTTCTCTCATTAAAAGTTAGCTAAAAATTGAGATACCAATGTTAAATAATTGTTAAGAAATTGTTAAAAAAAGTGACTGGAACCGCAAGAATTAATTCCTCATCATTGAAGCAAGTGTAGCGCTTGGAAGGATTTCTGTTTGGACAAACAGTGATCGGTTGTTACTTGGTCAATCGCCATTGGCAATTTAAAAAGCTGCATGCTAAAAACCATCCGGTTCCGGTTCAAATTAATCAGAGGATACTCTGTTCAACTTGACAGTCTAATGAGAGTTTATAAGTTATTCTCCCATAAAGGAATATAGCCCGACTTGCGTACAACGTTTTGTCCTGCGGGAGAGAGAACCCAATCAATAAAATTTTTTACAACGCCTCCGGGAGATTTGGTTGTGAAAAAATGGAGATATCTTGTTATCGGATAAGTATCATTTCTCACGTTCTCTTCGTTCGGCTCGATACCGTTGATCTTTGCGTGAAAGATATTTTCCTTATATCCCATACCACCATAACCGATGGCGTTTGTGTTTTTAGAAACGAAATTAACAATTTCTTTTGTCGTTGCTGCAACAATAGCAGATGAGGAGTAATTCTCATCTTCCATGACGTGTTCTTTAAAATAAAAGTAAGTCCCCGAATTAGGATTTCTTGTAACGGTAGTAATTGAAGTATCTTTCCCGCCTAATGCTCTCCAATTATTTTTCTTGCCGGTGTAAATATCTTTAAGTTGCTGCAAGTTAAAATCTTTTACATGATTAGAAGGATTTACATAGATGCTTAATCCATCCTTTGCGATAAGAAAGACTAAACCAAGCGAGCCGTAATAGTCTGCAAGAAGTTTAGCTTCTTCAGGTTTTAAATTTCTCGATGCGGTGCAGATATCGGTTTTGTTGTTAAGTAAAGCCTTAATACCTTCAGCGGTTCCACCTCCTTCTACATGGAGAGATGTCCCGGGATATTCTTTCATATAGGCTTCAGCCAGATTGGATGTTAATTCAAACATGGTATCCGATCCTCTAATTTTTATCGAACTAGTCCTATAGAGATTCGCAGCACATCCATTTAGCAAAATGAGCAGGGGGATTAAAAATTTTTTGTACGTCATAAATTATTTCTTTTCAGCTATCGATCTTAATCGTGCATTGATGAATTGCGAACCCTTCCGCCACTCCGGAATATCTTTACTGTTGGATAGATTAAAACAAAGGTCAAATAAAATTTTTGCGTGTTTAGCAGCCGCTTCACAATCAATGTTCTGGTTTAAATCGTCGAAAGGGGTGTGATAATAATTAAGATAGTATTTTATAAATGCTTCAGTTACTTCCTCTTCAGATTTAGATTTATTCTTTGTCCCTTCAAGAACTAAAATGGATGGAATGCCTGCCAAAGCAAATGCTAATTGATCTGATTTATTAAAAGCATCAAAACTTTTAAATTGTGGTGGAATATTTTGTACAGACAGATCGTATCTTTCAGCAGTTGAGGTTAGCCATTTATCTAAAGTCGAAAGTCCCACTCCAATTCCAACAATACTTTGAAAGTCTTTGAACATAGCTATCCCATCTATATTAATATTTGCAACGGTTTTGTAGAGAGGGACAATTGGATTCTCAGTATAGTAACTTGATCCAAGTAAACCTTTTTCTTCTCCCGTCGTCGCAATAAAAATAATCGCTCTTAAAGTATGCATGGAAAAATCCTTTCATTAAATTATAAAAAACGCTAATTTTAGAACATAATTTTGTTTCTTTTCGATTTTGCTATTACAGCTAAATCAGGAATCATTGAAAAACATATCCTTCTCCTTATTCTTCAGCAAACAAAAAGGCACACTTCCCCACTGTTGGGGAAAAGAGCTGTCGGCTCGGTCGCTTTTAGTTTGCAGTTAACGGGTGTAGTGGTGCAAACACTACACCCTGTTTATTTTACTATGGTTATGGTACTCCTTGAAGCACTACATACACTTGTGATGATACTTCACTTGTGTAAAAAACTTTACCGCCGCTGGTTTTTCTCACTTTTAGTTGCACACCAAATGCATTATCATCAATTGGTAATCCGGGGATTATCATCTGTTGAAAATCTTTTCCATTCCAGTGATAATTATTATATCGGGATCCTTGTATCCATATGTCGTTAGGAGTAAAAAGTGTAATTCCTCCTGCTTCACGTCCATTGCTTCTGAGTGGAAGACCTTGATCGCTTAAATTTGTTCTCCTAAAGGATAATCCTAGTCCTTTACCCTCAAACAAATATGATTCCCATCCAACAATATAAATTTTTAAAGAATCTGTTATATCGCATTTATAAACGGCTATATCGTTTGATAAATCTGTTTTTGCAAGGTCGAATATTTTCCCAATTGTATCTTGTGTATCAAACATTTTGATCCATGAACCATCATTCAATTTCCAAATTTGACGATGTTCGCCCCCTGATGCGAAATGACTGTATGCCCAGAAATAAATTTCGTTTTTGTCAATTCCTGTGACACTATAAAAACTAAACTCTGTCGGTGCTTTTTGATATACCCACTCCGCTGTATAATCATCTTTTGTATAAACCATCCCATTATCTCCGGCGGTAATAAAATATCCTTTGCCGTCTGTCCACACAGAGCGTAGTTCTCCAGTAGTCTGAAATTGATAGTGCTTCCATTTTTTCGTTCGATTATCAAATTCCCCAAGCGCTGGTTTTGGTGGGTTGATATACCAATTACCAACGGAAACCATAAAATGATCATCACCTGTTACATCATTCGCAACATGACCGACTTCTTCATCAGTACCATTGATATTTGTTGTCCATTGTGTTCCATCCCAATGTTTACCGGCAAAAATTCTCCACGGAGCTTTCCCTTCGCCAATATATCCCATTAAATATGCATCCGAATCCGAAAACGCCCAAACACCGCCAAGCGTGGAAGGAAACCAGGCAACAGTATCCATACGCCATGTATAGTTACGGTTACCGGCAAGGTAGGTACAATTTGTGGGTTTTTCGTCAGGCGGTTGCGTTGGGGCTTTTTTACAGCCAATATTAAACAGTACAAAACTTATCAGCACAAATGCAAGGAGTTGTTTTTTCATAAAGGTTTTCCGGTAAAAGTTAAAAGTAACAAGTGGCAAGGAAATAGTAACAAGTAAAAAGTTACAAGTGGAAAGGGAAAAAGTAACAAGTAGAAAGTTACAAGTGGAAAGGGAAAAAGTAACAAGTAGAAAGTTACAAGTGGAAAGGAAAAGAAAAAGAAATTATGTTGTACAGATTCAAAAAAAGTTGACATAGATGCTGCATCCTTAAAAACTATTTTTTTGTTACAGTAATAATATACCCCCCCCCTCGAGAAAATCAAGAGCTGAATGATAATATTTTTATTTTTTTTGCATTTCGTCATCAGCTATCTCCCGATAGATCGGGATAGAACTGAGCTAAACCATCATCACGGTGTATCGCATAGGCGTCAACTTAATTTTATTTATTGTTGCTGTAATCGGTTGTAAATAAATGTATTACAGCGATTGAATGTAGGTAACATTTACTTGTATTTCATATTGAACTCCTACGGAGTTCGTTATTTTGGGGGTGTTCATTTCTACCAAGAGATAACTCCCCGCTAAAGCTGGGCAGGCCTAACGGAGTTAGAAATTTTTTTTCACGTCGTTTAAATAGCTCCA
>Ga0210012_1002521_pt1 | contig 15792 bp, 13 predicted proteins | sample CryGeymeta201504_FD_183974 | JGI IMG/M metagenome (GOLD analysis project Ga0210012, IMG submission 183974) | Groundwater microbial communities from Crystal Geyser aquifers in Utah, USA - Crystal Geyser metaG 2015-04 (SPAdes) (version 2) | ecosystem: Environmental > Aquatic > Deep subsurface >... | reverse complement strand
TTGGTTTAAAAAAAACCTAATTTCAATACTCTGGGTATGCCAATTTAATAAAATATAAACCATACATCTCGCAAAATATAATTTGCTTTTTAATATTCCTTTGAATCTTCCTTTTTTGTCGTTCATGGTTTTGAACTTCACCATTTTGAAAATTTTACCATCCTTACCCGGACGCAGCTGAAAAAAAAAGGGTTTGCCATTGTTGGCGATGGTTAAACCAAAAGTAACAATAAGAAATATCGGACTCAAAAGCAACAAGCCTGTGAAGGCGCCAATAAGGTCAATGGTTCTTTTGATAAAGGATTTATACATTTTTTCAATCAATTATTCTGCGATAAAATAAATTCATAAACTAATTATTGATTATAATTCTATTCAATAAATGAAAAAAATCAAGTTTCAATTAATTAAGTCATGTTTTAACTCACCTAGCATTAAATCATTAATTTTAGAAAATACTCCAAGAACTCTGGCATCAATAGTAAATTCATTTTCATTAATTACCTGATTATACTTTTCTAAATAATCATCTATTAATTTCTTATTCAGGTCTTCATTATTTTTTAAAAAATAACCTAACTCTGGATTATCATTAAGACGCTTGTCTACATCTTCACCTACATTAACTATTATCGGCAGAGAAAACGCCCAATAATCAAAAAGTTTTGTTGGGAATTTAACCAAACTATCTGCTGAATATAATGCTAAGCCAAAGCAATATTGATTTCCCAATTTCTTAAAATATTCTAACGACTTTGGATCAAAAAGTCTGATTCTTCCTTTGGATTTTAATTCAAATTCCTTAACAATATTGGCTTTTGAACCAGAACCATAACAATCAAGTTCATATCCTTCATTATCGAAAATAAACTGACAAATATCTTCTATCTTATAGTTAACTCCTAAGCTTCCAAGATATAAAAAGCGACGTGAGTTTTTATTAAACAGATTACATTTTATGTCTTTATTTCTTTCTAAGGTAAGTCCCAAATCTATCACTCCTAAATTTTTACTCTTTAAGTAGTCGTAATAATCTAAATATTCCTTATTAACAGCAATGAAATAATCCGCTTTGGAATAGATTATTCTTTTAAAGATAAAAAGTATTTTTCTCACCTTTTTATTCTTCACAAATATTTCAGGCCATAAATCGTTACTATCTAACAGGATTTTATATTTAAAAAAAGGTTTAAGAAAAAAAAATAAATAATTATAAAATAATGAACTATCGTTAAGAACGATTAGTCTGGCCTTTTTAACAAGCGCAAGGTGTTGAAATATAACTTGGTATCCAAATAAAAATTCTGATAAAAATCTTTTAACACCAATATGCTTTTGATAAGAAATGCTTTTGATTAAATGAATTGAATCGGATTCATTTACTATACGTTTTTTGAGTCCGTGATGCCAACTTCCCAAAATTAATTGAGTTGTGTACCCCTCTTTTCTTAAAACTTCGGAAAACAAAACATATCTTGGTGTTCTAAAACCATCAGATGGAGTTTGTTTATTATCAATAAATAAAATCATTCTTCTTTACAAATTATTTTTGTTATCTCCTCTATAAAATCCTCAACTGTATTTATTTTATGCTTTGCTAACTCATTTTTTATTGCAGAATAAAGACGGTCGTCATTAAGTAATAATTTAATTTTTTCAGCTAATTGATTTGCATTTTCAAAATCTACAAATAAGATATCTTGACCATCTTTATACTCATTCTCCAGATTACCTACCCTAGTAGATATTGATGGTAAATTGAAAAAAGTAGCCTCTTTGATTACACGTGGATTACCTTCTGATATGGATGGGAAAACGAATAATTTAGAGCTTTTATATTCATTATGAAGTTGTTCTCTTTTGGTTATTGCTCCCAAAAATTTTACATTATCGTTTAAATCATAACTAAAAACTAAATCCTTGAGTTTAGTTTTTAAATCTCCTTCACCGATTATTATTAATGAGATATTTTCAAAATCTGTTTTGAGAATTTTAATCATTTCTATAAGTAATTCAACTCTTTTTGACGGTGTGAGCCTTCCAACAAACAATAATTTATTATTATTTGTAGAAACATGTTCTGAAATTGCATCAGAAGCATACAAAGTTGAAGAATTAACGATGTGCTTATTTTTGATTTGAACTTGATTATAAAGCTTTTCACCATTAACCAAACACTTGTATTTATTAGACTGGATTATTAATTGCTTATAATATAAAATTCCAATTTGGTTGAATAACCAATTTCTATTTAAATTCTTTGATTTTAGAATTTCTAGGGGATTACTGCCTATATAAATATTAACTTTAACACCATTAGACTTCAACAATCTGGCAACTTGCATTGAATTGAACATAACTTGTGAAACAATAGCATAATCAGCTTTAATATCTTTGAGATTTTTATTTAAAGTGATTGATTTTCTTAAAGCTTCCAGTCGACTGTTAAAAAAAGGAAGTTCTTTTATATGAACCTCATTATTTTCAAATCTAACATATAATGGGTTTATTTCTTGAATAGATTGTACTTCTTTCAATGGAGCTAATAATGTGACTTTTTTGAAAGTTGTCAACAAACCTGTAATAAGAATAACTTCCGGCAGAAAGCCATATATTTCTCCATTAAACTTATAATAATTACCATAATATATCAAAATGCTTTTATCCATTATCCATAGATTTAAATAATTTATTATACTGTGTTACTATTATTTCCCAATTCATTTTCATTACTTTTTGATATGCATCATTTATAAGTTTATTTTTTTTGTCCTCACTTAAATTTATCGAATATTCAAAAGAATCTGCCATTTCATCAATATTTAATGGAGAAGCGACAATACCTTCATTTCCTATATTCTCTCCTACTGATGTTGTATTAGATCCAATAACTAGACATTTATTTGCCATTGCTTCAAGGATTGTTAATCCAAAGCCTTCATGTAGACTGTAATTGACATAAGCGAAAGCATTATAATAGAGACTTTTCAAATCTTCATCAGAAACATTCTCCTTAAAAAAGACAAAATTTTCAAGAAGAATTTCATTTTCTTTAAAATATTCATCAACTCCTCTTCCAACAAAAACTAATTTATATTTTGAAGATGATGATTCTTTAAATTTTTGAAAAGCTAGATAAATACTTTTGTAATTTTTACGATTATGCGGTGAACCTACCACTAAAAAATATTCTTTAGTAACCAAGTCTGAAAAATTAAATGTTTCAGAACTTTTTACAAAAAAATCAGGACTTACACCTTCTCCAATTATATCAACTCTTCCTATAAACCCTTTGTCTAAATTCTCCAAATCCGTTTTGGTAGTATTAGAAACTGCAATTACTCTTGCTTTGGATTTTAATAAACGTTTTAATCCATTTTTTTTTAAAATTTTAGCTCTCCATATATAAAACTCAGGAAATACTAATGAGGCAATATCATGTATTGTTACAATAGCATCAAAACCCTTAATGTCGCCAGGAAACCTAATACTATCGTGATAATGAATAATCCCCGAATTACCTAAAGATTTTTTTAGGAGCCAACGGGAAATAAAGGGAAAAAAAAGTGTTAGATAAGTAAAAACAGAAGTGCTTAAATTAATTCTAATTATTTTCACATCATTTTTAAAATCTATTTGCTGATTTTTAAAACAAAAAAAAATTAGTTGCCGATTGTCTTTCATTAAAATCATTTGATCTATCAACTCATCTGAAAATCTAGACAATCCCGTTATTCCTTCCTTATAATAGGAAGCATCAATGTATAATTTTACGTTCATTTGGTTTAGTTATATTCGCTATAATAAGTATTCCTATAATAATTATTATTTGTAAAGATTCCATGGTTGCAATATGATTATCAAATAAACCAATAAAAAAAACCATTGCAAAAAATATTAGTAATTCCTTTTTATTTTTTGACGCTCTTCTTATCAAATAAAAAACTCTAAATAGCAAAACTATCCCAATTATTCCAATTGTCGAAATAACTAATAAAACTGAATTAGAAACAAATCCTACCTTACTGGATTCTATATCAATATTTGAAATTTCCCTAAGACCTAAACTATTAACCCCTGTTCCCAACAAAGCACCTAAAAAATTATTAGAAATAAAATTTTCAAAGTTTAGATAACCCCATGACCTTTCATCCGCAGATGTAGAATAATTATCAAATTCAATTATTCTTTCTAAATAATCATAAAAATTAAATACCAATAATAATTCAAAAAATATGAAGCCTAATATTATATAAATAGGTAATTTTTTTAAATTTATAACTATTAGAAATAATAATAACAAGGCGAATGATTGCTTCGATGCAGTTAAAATAATACAAAAAAACATTAAACTAAACCAGAGAATATTTAACTTGGCCTTAGATAGATACATAATAATATAACCTAATACTAAAACAACTCCTGCAGGATTTGGATTATGATAACCTCCATAATACCTCATCATATACCAATCTTTTTGAAATTTCTCTATATCTAGATAAAATTTTTCACTATTGGAAATGATTTTATAAATTAACCTATAGTAAAAATCTAAATACTCATTCCCCATTAAAGAAAATAAAAAATGAATCAAAATTAATATTATATGCACTTTTAAACCTATCTGAATAATTTTCAGCAAATAAAAAGTACTTATGTAATTATTATATATTAAAACTCCTAATGAAAAAATTACTGAAAGTGATAAAATTCTAATTAAATTATTGTAAAATATGTATGATGTTTCTAAATATAACGTGTGAAAAAAGCTAACAACAAACAAATACACCAACAATCCAAAAATACCACAGTTAAAAAAGATCATTTTTTTAGATTGAAATACAAACAAACTATAAGAAAGTAATATAATTGAAGTAATCGTAGTAAAATAAAGCGGCATAATTCCAATTGAAATCCTTGCATATGGCAATGAAAATGATACCAATATCAAAGCATACAAAGAAACAGTAGTAATATTATTTAATTTTATTGCAGACATTTTTCAATTATTTTAAACTTTTCTGACCACTGATTTTTAAATGCGAAATCCAATATTTCTTCTTTTTTAAAACGAGGGTTGTAAATTGCTTCCCTTATAGCATCAGCATAATGCTGTGCAGTGTTAGCAATGTACATTGGAGAAGGGTTAATTTCATATTCCCTTAAATTTGTTGACACAATCTGTAATCCTGCAGCACTATAATCATACCTTTTCATTGGATTTGTTCCAAGTAATCTAGAATTTATTAACTCTAAATCATACATTATTAATCCAACATTTGAATTATTATAATATGATGCTAGTTCATGTCTTCTTTTAATACCAAGCAGGGCTGCGTTTTTAAAATTTTCAAAAAAAGTATTATCTTGTTGACTATAAGGGCCTATAAATACAAATTTTATTTCCGGTAGCAATTGCATCACTTCCCCTATTAAACTTTTGTTTATCATCGATAAAGTTCCAACAAACAATGCAATTGGCTCAGAAATATTTTTAAATTCTTCCGGAACTTCATAATCAGTAAATTCATCAATATTTACTCCATGGTTTAAATTTATTACTTTATTATTTTCTATTCCGTATTTATCTATTAATACAGATTTTGTCATTTCTGAAGTAGTGACAATTAAATCTGATTTTTCAACAATTGCTTTTTCAATTTTTGAAATAGAAGTAGATACACCAGGATAAAGGCTAAATAAGTCATGAGCATTATAAACCAATTTTTTAGGTTTTAATATTTTTGCAATCGAAAATAATGATAATGAACCGCAGAAAAACACATCTGGCTCTTCAATTGTCCTATAATCAATTTTGCTAAAAGGTCTTAACAGATAATTTGTATAGGGGAAATTTTCCCAAACAAATTTCCCATTATTAATAGCCCTATTTCCATGATTAAATAAAAATGGAAGTCTTAATTCCTCAATAGTATTTATCAGACTACCCTGTTCCTTAATATTTCTCCCCCATGGATAAATTGGAGTGGAAAGCCAAATAGTGTTATTTTTTTTTGCACATTCAAAAGCATAATTGTGAGTATTGGTAACAATTGGGCTGTTGAGTGGAATATTGCGAGCGAATATATATTTTTTCATATTACTTAAGCATCAAAAAGATTTACTAGCAATTGTTTATTTCTACTATTGTCAAAAATTTCAAAAACATGTTTTCTAGCATTCTCTTTTATTTCAACTAAACTTTTATTTTTTAAAATTAGCATGAACAAATTAAACAATTCATTGTCCTCATTGAATAAAAACCCATTCTCGGAATTTATAATATCCGGTATTCCTCCAATGTTTCTTGCTATACAAATACATCCAGAAGCCATTGCTTCAACTAATGCATTCGGAATTCCTTCTCTATGTGACGGATGTATATAAAAATCACTTAAAGCCATTAATTTTGATATTTCCTGGTGATTAATATTCCCTGTGAAATTAATTCTAGCTGCAACATTTTTTTCTATAGCATATTCTTTTACTTTTATTAAAAGCTCTCCATTTCCTATTAAATTCAGGCGAATATTTATTCCAGCTTTTTTCAACTCTACTATTAAATCAATTAGTAAATCTTGCCTTTTATTATCATCAAATCTACCGACATGAGTTATGACAAAACTATTTTGATTTACTGAAAACTTTTTAATTTCCTTATTTAGAAAAGGAGATAAATCTTTAACATTATATATGGTTTCTATTTTATTTTTTAAAATATTTTTCACATAATTGCCATTTGCAACAATTTTATCTGATAACCCGATAGAAATGTCAAATTCTTTTGGAAATTGGTCCCTTAAAATTGTAATATCCATCCCCCTAATTACAGAAATTACATTTGAATCCTTAAAGTTTAAAAAAGAAAAAACATAGGTTGTTGGCAATACCCACTGGCTCAATTTATTTTTATAATTATACTTATTTAATCCTCTGATATAATAATTTAATTTTAATTGAAATTTTAAAGAATTGAGTCTTCCTTTCATTAATCTGTTTATTATTAAATTATCAAAATAGAAAAAGTTGATAACCAGAATGCCTTTTCTTACAAGGGAAGACTTATTATTCTTTAAAAAATAATAAAAGGACTTTTTAAAGGGATTAGGCAAAGAAAGCATCTTAAAAATCACAATATTTTCAAAAACATCCTGCAATTCCAGTATTTGCTGCTCTATAAAAATACCTTCGAAAGGGTTAGCTTCTGAGGGATAATAAGGTGATAAAACTAATAGATTCTTTTTTTTGGCATTCATATCATTTTTTAATTATTGAATTTTGTTTCAAATCGTTTGCAAAACGCTTTGAAAAAATGTTTGCTCCATTGGTATTTAAATGGTATGAATTGTAAAAATAGCCCTTATCACTATTCATAGGTAAATTAGAATAATCATAAAAATAAACATGTTTATATTTTAATGCATATTCTTCTAATCTTTTTTTTAACATCTCATTTTGTATTTGCATATTGTTCATTTCTATATACATTGGTGCAAAAACAATAATATATTGAATTCCTTTTTTAGATGTCTCTTCAATAAATTCCTCTAAAATTTTAAATCCATCTTCAAGTAAATCTTGATCATAAACAACTTTGCCCGTATTTAAGTTTTTTTTATAATCTTCAAAATCATTATTCCAATTTTCATTGCTAGGTCTATAACCCTTAATTTTAGTGTAATTCTCCTTAATTGGGATGTCAAAAGCTAACAACAAACCTCTACCGAACATGCTTAAGCTACTACTAAACTTGTATAAAGGAATGTACTTATATTTCCAAAAAGAAGCATCAAAATTATACAAATTAGTATACAAGTTTTTTTTATCTAGATGGGGATAAAATCTTTGTTTAGAGTAGTTTTCTTTATTGGGCAATAATGTTGTTAGATCTATGTTTTGAATGATGAGTTTTAAACTCGAATTATTGTAAGTAATCACATCATTAAAAATTGCCTTTTGTAAATGAATTGTTGCTCCATCTTGACCAAAATTATAAGTGTTCATGTTTAATATCGAATCAAAAATAATTGGATTCATCATTACATAGGTTCTTGATGAACCTAACAAGATAATCTCTGCATTTATGTTATTTTCATACAACTCATTAAGATCTTTAAAAGTATTGAATTTCGATTTAGACAAACCATAAGTAGCTAATTTATCAACACCATACAAAATACATGATATGATTACAAAACCTGTAATTATTTTAAGAATAAAATTTCTCATCGCTAAAATTGAAAATAGATAAAATCAACAGATTCATTTCTTGTTTGAATCAATATAATTGTTATAAAAATGGTTGCCATAAATAAGGTTAAAATTGGTTTTTTCCTTTCAGAAAATAAAACATCGACCTTTACAAAATCTTTGGTTCTACTAATCCACTCATAAAAAACCAAAACAGTTATTAAAATTAAAGTGAATAAAAATTGCAACAGCTCATCATTAGATAAACTTACATAATAGTTATTTTCTCCATCATTTGTTAGGCTTCTAATTAAAAAATCAAATGCTCCAGTAAGCGTTTCAGATCTAAAAAAGACCCAAGCAACAACTGTTAGAAAAAAAGTTTTAAGTATGCGAAAAAACTCACCAAATCCTGGTAGTATTTGATTATCAGCAATTGCCTGTATGTTTTTCCTATGAGTACCTTTTAAAAGCGATGGTAAAAAATAAATAGCATTCAATGCGCCCCAAAAAATATAAGTCCAATTTGCTCCGTGCCAAAAACCACTTAAAATAAAAATGATGAAAATATTTCTAATTTTCTTACTTGTTTCAACCTTACTACCTCCTAAAGGGATATATACATAATCTCGAAACCAAGTCGATAAAGATATATGCCATCTTCTCCAAAACTCAGCTATATCTCTTGAAAAATAAGGATAAGCAAAATTTTTCATCAATTTAAAACCAAATAATTTCGAGGTTCCAATTGCAATATCTGAATATCCGGAAAAATCACAATAAATCTGAAATGCAAAAAGTATTGCTGCACCTATCAAACTCATACTATCATAAGAATGATAATCATCAAAAACAGCATTTACCAATATAGAACATTGATCTGCAATTGCTACTTTCTTAAATAATCCCCATAAAATTTGATACAAACCATCTGTAGCAGTTGAATTATCAAACTTCCTTTTACGATAAAACTGTGGTAACAAATTCGTTGCTCTTTCTATAGGACCGGCAACTAGTTGAGGGAAAAAACTTACAAATGCCAAGAAAGAAAAGATATCTTTTGTTGGAACTAATTTTTTTTTATACACATCAATGGTATAGCTCATTGTTTGAAAAGTATAAAAGCTTATTCCAACAGGTAAAATTACATTTAAAGTAAAACTGTCTATAGACTTCCCAAAAAATGTGAAAGCTTCTGCAAAATTTTCTGAAAAGAAATTAAAGTATTTAAACATCCCCAAAAACCCTAAATTTACAAGCATACTTAAGTATAAAAGTCGTTTTCTTTTCTTTTCCTCATAAGTACTTGCCAAAGCCAAACCTATATAATAATCTATCAATGAACTAAAAATAATCAAACTTAAAAATCGCCAATCCCACCAACTGTAAAATACATAACTAGCAAGTATAATTAATCCATTCTGCCATTTGAGGTTTTTATTAAAAACAAACCAATATAAAATAAAAACAATTGGTAAATAAAGCGCAAATTCTAATGTATTAAAAAGCATTAATTGTTCTTTTTTAATTTAAGTAAAAATAATATATTAACAATAAAACACTTCAAATTCAACACTTCAAATGGGTTCTTCAGAATCCCTTTAATTGAATAATTTAGTGCTTCTAAAAATTCATTGTTTTTTGAAGCAATGAAAGATTTTTTTCTAAAAATTAGAGATTTATCTTTTATAAAAGGTTTAAAGAATTTTTCTTCTTTTTTTTCTATAATGCCATTTTGATTATTTTCTAACCAATTGATTTTACCAGATCTAACATCCATAATAACTTCACGAATGATATCATAAACAATTAACTGTTTTTCATATCTAATATTTCTTGTTATTGAATTTTTAGAAGTAGTAATTCTATACAAATTCTCAGGTATATTATAAGATAATGTATTCTCAACAATCATGGCGCTCCAATAATAATCTTCTCCTCCAATTCTATCAAAATAAGAGTTATACCCCTTATATTTTAAATACACTTCTTTAGTAATCATTATGGAGGAACCTACAAACATATTGTTTTTAACAAGACCTTCGTATATATCCTTATGTTCAATAGGCACCACCTTATCCCTAAGGAATTCTCCATTTTCATCATAATATGAAGCCCAGGTTCCGCAAATTCCTAACTCATTAATTTCTTGAAATTTTTTCAATTGTTTTTCTAATCTAGTTTCATCACTTGTGTCATCAGAATCTTGAAATGTTATATAATCCCCATGACACAAACTAAAAAGCCTATTTACCGAATATAAATACCCTTTATTTATTTGATTTTCATAGAACTTTATTCTTTCGTCACTAAAACTTTTTATAATGTTTTTTGAATTGTCCGTTGACCCGTCATCACATATTAATAACTCAATATTATTATGTGTTTGACTTAATATAGAATTAATTGCATCAAAAACATACTTTTCATTATTATATACCGGCATTATAACTGATATTTTACTTTTCATATATTAATTTATTTTTAATATTTTAACTAAATAATTTGTTCCTGGTAATTTTAGCATTATTCCTATGATCACGTAAAGTACCGTAAACGTGAAGCTTAGAGTAATTAGATGTATAAATTTATTTATCTCAAGAAAGCTGAATAAATAATTAAGAGAATAGATTATAGCTAATACAAAAGTAGAATAAAGCAATAATGGTTTAAAAAAAACAACCCAACTGACTTCAATTTCGTCTTGAATATAATAAAAATTAATTATCAAAGTGATTATTCCAATTACTAGATTCAAATAAAGAAAGCTATTAATATTTTTGGAATAGATAAAAAACAAAAGCGGCAGAAGAAATAGTATTTTCTTAATTATTTCTAGCTTTAAGTATTTTTTTGAATTTCCTTTACTGCTTAAAACAGTAATAAACAGCCCATTTATAGGTAAAATAAAACCGCCAATTACCATTATTTTAAAGATATCAATTGTTGGCCTCCATTTTTCTGTCAACAGTATAATTATAAAATCTTCTGAGATAAGAAAAAGCAAACCCGAAAGGAAAAAACTTAAAATTAAAATTATACTATAAACTTCATTTACCTTTTCTAAAAATAATTTTTTATTATTCTGCATTTTGCTCAACAAAGGAAACATAATATTCATAAGGCTTTCAGAAGAATAACTATTAATCATTCCATTAAATGATTTTGCCCTTTGATAAAAGCCTAAAGTAGCAAATGAAAGGACTTTTCCTATTACTAGAATATCGAGCTGCTGATATAAATTGTTTAAAAATTTGGCTATAAATATTCTAAACCCAAAACCCCATAATGTTTTTAGAGCCTTATATGAAAACTGCAATTTGGGAGTATATGTTGAAATTTTCCATACACAAAAATCATAAATCACCAGTTCTAATAACATTTGAACAACCAATGCCCAAACACCATAACCATTTAAAGCTAATATAATCCCAACAATACCACTTAATACTGACGAAATCAGCCTAAACTTAGCAAAATACTTAAAATTCAGTTCCTTTTTAATCAATGCATTTTGAATTGTATTAAAAGCATCTAAAATAAAAGAAATTGACATTACTCTAGCCAATAAAACTAATTTCGGTTCCCCATAATAATTTCCTAAAAGAGGAGCAGAAAAGAACATTATGAGCGTCATTAAAAACGCAATGAACAAATTAAAATAAAATACAGAGTGTAAATGTATGGGTAGAATTCTTGTTCTCTGGATTATGGAACCACTTAACCCCATATCAGAAAAAACGTTTGACAGACTTGTAAAAACTACAATCGCAGCCAATAATCCAAAGTCATGTGGCGAAAGTATTCGAGCTAATATTATAGTAATAACAAGAGAGGCTCCCTGCTTAATAAATTTGCCACCAAAATCCCATAGATAAGCACTTAGAGCCTTGTCTTCAACCTTAAAACGCATATATTTTATGTTAATCTATCATAATCGTCTTCAATGCGCACAATATCATCTTCCCCGAAGTAAGTGCCGTGCTGCACTTCAATAAAAACCAGCGGTGCTGTGAAAGGATTTTCAATTCGGTGTTTGGCTCCCAAAGGAATGATGGCGGTTTCACCAGCTAAATAGTCTGTTATTTCTCCATCTAAGGTGATTCTTCCCACCCCGGAAACCATCGTCCATACTTCAGCACGCAGGTGGTGGTACTGGTAAGACAAACGCCCGCCCGGGTACACCAATATTCTTTTTACTTTATGGGTTGGCGCATCTTCCAATACCCAGTATTCTCCCCATAGTCTTTTATCGTGCTCCATATTTTTTATAATAAATTGGATTGTATTGCCTCTAAGTGCCGGTATATTTTTTTAACGTCTTGTGATTTTTCTTTTTGCAAAATTAAAAAAGCATCAGGCGTGTGCGCAAAAATGCAATTTTCAAGTCCGATAAAAGAAGTATGAATTTCCGTACCGATTGCTATATTGCCATTTTCGTCAGTAGGATGTCCTGTTTTTGTTAAATAATCGTACACTGATTCAAAAGAACCCAGGTCGGACCACTCAAATAAGGAAGGAACCACTTTTATTTTTTGGCTGCGCTCCATCACTGCATAATCAACGCTTATGGATGGTATTTTTAAGGATAATTCTAAATTCAACAATCCGTTTTCGTTTGATTCCCAAGCCAATTTTGACTGTTTGTAAATTTCGGGTTCAAATTTTTTCAATTCTTCTAAAAAAACGCTTGCCTTGAAGCAAAACATCCCGCTGTTCCAGTAAAAATTGTCTTTTTGCAGGAATTCAACTGCTTTGTCAATCGTTGGTTTTTCGTGAAAGGCCAGTACGTTATCTCCTTCAAATTCTATGTAGCCATAACCTGTTTCAGGTTTTGAAGGTTTGATGCCGAAGGTCACAATATTTCCCTGCACTGCTTTTAAAACGGCATCGTTTACCGCTTCCATATATATGGTTTCATTTTCGATAATGTGGTCTGATGGCGTTACCATTAAAATATCATCGGGTTGTGAGGTAAAAGCAGCAAAGGCTATTGCAGCGGCTGTATTTCGTGGCGTTGCTTCAATGATGTCAATATATTCAGTCGCTGATTTTTCTAAGATCATTCGGTTTAAATGACAGTAGTCCACATTGCCCACCACCATGATTTTATTTGCTATGTTACGATTGCGTTCAACGGTCATTTCAAATAAAGATTTGCCATTGAATATCTCAAGGTATTGTTTGGGCTGGCTTTTACGTGATAATGGCCATAACCTGCTTCCAACACCTCCTGTGAGGATGACGTGTGTGATTGTGTTTTGTTTCAATTTATTTCTGGTTTTGAAAAGTAATTATTTATTAGTCACCCCACAAAAATCCAACACTACTTTGTCTTTCGTAATTTCAAGATCTTTAAACTCGTTATGTGCTACCAAGAAAACAATGATATCCGCTTTATCTACAGCTTCTTTATAATTGGTTAATTTAAAAACGTTGTGTTCTTTTATATTGGGTTCAACAATAAAATATTCACCATTGTTGTCGTTTTGTAATACTTTTTGCGCAATGTATTTTGCAGGTGATTCGCGTAAATCATCTATATTCGGTTTAATAGCCAAGCCCATAATGGCAATGGTTGGTTTGCGCCCGTGCTGCAATTCGAACTTTAATTTTTCGTTTTGTATTTTCTCTGCGCACCAAAAAGATTTATAGTTGTTAATTTCACGTGCTTTGCCTATAATCTTGGACTCCATAGGATAATCAGATACAATAAAATACGGGTCAACAGCAATACAGTGTCCGCCCAAACCACAACCAGGCTGTAAAATATTTACACGCGGGTGTTTGTTGGCCAAATGAATCAGTTCCCAAACATTGATGCCTGCCTTATCACATATCAATGACAGTTCGTTTGCGAAAGCTATTTGTACATCGCGTGAGGAATTTTCAACCAATTTACACATTTCTGCTGTTCGGGCATTGGTTTTATGCAATTCCCCTTTTACAAACTGGCTGTAAAACGCCATTGCTTTGTCGGTCGCTGCTTCGTTTATACCACCTATTATCCTGTCATTATGAACCAATTCATACATCACATTGCCCGGCAATACCCGTTCCGGGCAATAAGCGATGTGCAATTTATTTGTTAATTCAGGTCTTTCCGAATAAATATAATTCATCATTTTTTCGGTTGTACCTATGGGGGAAGTCGTTTCAATAATATACAAATCACCTTCTTTCAATAAATGAAGTATGCCTTTGGTTGCTGCTTCCACAAAAGAGATGTCGGGCTCGTGGTTTCCTTTAAAAGGCGTTGGTACCACTATTAAATAAGTGCTCGCCTCAACAGGTTTTGTGTCGTCTTTTAAATAACCTTCCTTTACTGCCTTTGCCACAGCAATATCAAAAGATGGCTCCATAATATGAATTTTGCCCGCATTGATTGTGTCTACCACATGCTGATTGATATCAACGCCATGCACTGCAATATTATTATTTGCAATTAAAGCTGAGGTGGGTAATCCAATATATCCCAATCCTATGGTCACTACTTCTGGTGTCATTTATTAACTGATTTTACTGATTATTGCGGATTACACTGATTTTTTTAACACTGATGTACACAGATTACGACTCATTTCAAGGAATTCTTATGATTGGTGTTTTTGTTCATTGTTGATTGTCGGTGTTGATAAATCGTTTCCACTGCAGGCTTGATTCTCCAAAATTTATAAGCAAGCCCACTTAAAAATTTGTTGCTTTTAAATGATTTATTAATTGTGATTTCACTGTTTGATGCATATTTGCGGTGGTTTTAAGTTGGCTCATATCAAAAAAAAACATCCCCAATCCTTCCATCCAAGCACCATTTATACTAGGTGCTTGCAAACGGTGTGAGGCTATCGGGGAAAAATAAATTGCTGCAAAGGTAAAACAAAGTAGCAGTACTACCGAAGGCTTTGGGTGTTTTTTAGGGTTTATTGAAAAATTATATTTTAAATTTTAAATTTTGGATTTTAGATTTTAGAAAAAAAACATCGACAAATCCTAAATCCTAAATCGTTAATCGTTAATCGTTAATCGTTAATCCTTTTGTAGCTTTGTATCTCAAGAAAAATCCTATGTGTTTTCATATCAGCCAAACCAAAACAAGCAAGGAACTAGCAACGCGGTACCAAGCAACGCATAGCATTTTACCAAGTAAAGAAAAGGAATTGCCTTTTTTTTATCATGCCAATGGCTTTGCACATCCGGTACTAACGCTGCTTACACAAGAAGCACCCAGGATGTTGACAACCGCTTTATGGGGTATAGTGCCTTCGGGAGAGGATGCCTCCTCGTTACATGCCTATTACAAAAAAGCAGCCGCTTTTGGCGGTGGCCTCAATGCGCAGGCAGAGAAATTGTTTACCCACTTTTTATACCAACGAGCCGCTTTTACACAAAAATGCCTTATTCCTGTAACCGGTTTTTTTGAGCCCCACGAAGCTACGGGCAAAAAAATACCCTATTACATCACCCGCAAGGATAAAGAAGCATTTTCGCTGGCAGGCATTTATAGTAAGGTAGGTTCCTTAATAACCTGTAGCATCCTCACCAAAGAAGCATCCCCCTTTTTTGCCCAAGTGCATAATATAAAAAAACGCCAACCGGTATTGG
>Ga0210012_1002513_pt1 | contig 15823 bp, 16 predicted proteins | sample CryGeymeta201504_FD_183974 | JGI IMG/M metagenome (GOLD analysis project Ga0210012, IMG submission 183974) | Groundwater microbial communities from Crystal Geyser aquifers in Utah, USA - Crystal Geyser metaG 2015-04 (SPAdes) (version 2) | ecosystem: Environmental > Aquatic > Deep subsurface >... | reverse complement strand
CAGATACCGATACAACGTTTCCAAATCAAACTGGGAAGATGATCAATAATCCAACTGTCCGTTGGGTTTTTCAGTATTTCCAAAACATTCCGGTGATCTATATGAAACAAACAAAGACCGCTGTGCTCAATATCAATAATCAACATGAGAAACTGTTGCGCCTAATGGGAACTCGCTATCTCAGGTGTTATTCCTGAAATTAAAAATTATGGGTGCGGAATGTCGGCTACAAAACCGCCATCCAGGATTATTTATTACACGCTCAACAGTTAAGCAAACGCACAACAGAATCGATCAGAAATCCAGCCACATCTGTGGCTGAATATCACCTTCACTTACATAAACTCAGCCAGTAAGACTGCGGGAAAATATCATGGCAGTGCTTTTTCATCAGGCATTCTGAGCTGTTGCATACGTTAAACCCCATCGCTATCATGTCGAAAAAAAAACACAGGTGCTTTAACCTCATGCCTAAATATAAACGCTTTTCTGATGCGTCCATCAGTGAGAAAATTCTTGATTCGATGTTTTTAATTACCATTGGTGTCGGATATCTTTTCGCTCTGCTTAATCTTTATTATACCCATCAGGGTCGGGACGGTGAACCCGGCCTTTCTGTTACCGATGTGATGTATGCCTATCACGGCTCACACAACCAGACCCGTCTCGGTGCGGCCATCAATGGCCCGATGGAACCGAATCTGCCGAATGAAGCAGCCAAGCAGGAAATACTGGGCTGGTTGAATCATGGCGCTACAGAAGCAGAATATCATGAAAAAGTTGAGCCGATTATTCAGGACAACTGCGTGATGTGCCATTCAGCTGAAAGTGGTATGTCGATCCCCCATTTCGACTCATTCGCCAAAGTTTCGGAGATGACAAAAACGGATACCGGCGCAACCATTCCGGCACTGGTGCGTGTATCACATATCCACTTGTTCGGCATCGCCTTTATTCTCTTCTTTGTCGGGCGAATCTTTATTCTCTGTGAAATGTCCGCCTGGCTGAAACGCATTACCGTAGCTATCCCCTTCGCCTTTCTGCTGATGGACATTTTATCGTGGTTCATTACCAAATACATTCCGGGATTCGCCTATGTCGTAGTAATCAATGGTGCATTAATGGGCATGGCCTTTGGCGGGCAGCTATTAACCAGCCTGTACCAAATGTGGTTCTATAAACCCAAAACAAATCATATCGAAATGTAACGGGGTAAAAATTTGATCGGTGGGAGCATTCTCTTCGATTGATGTGACAAGCAAACAAAATAGAATTCGCTGTATATTCAAGCGGGTTCAACAAGGAGCGTACGATGAAAAAAACAATGCTATTATTGACTGCCGTGATGATCGGCCTGTCTTCACAAGCCGCACTGGCCAGTGATATTGATGTCGAGAAAGTCTTCAAAAAGAAATGCGCTATGTGTCATAAAGCAGATGCAAAAAAAGTTGGTCCTGCGCTTAAAGATATGAATGTTGATGCGGAAGTTTTGAAACTCACCATCACGGAAGGCAGAAAAATGATGCCGGCTTTTGCCAAAAAACTAAGTGGTGAAGAGATTGAAGCTTTGGTTGCATATATTCAGAGCAACCAGCCCTTGCACTAATAATCCTTGTAGTAAATAGTTGGCACTTCGGGAACATTTACTGTCATGGGAGGAAGTAATATGCAGAAAACAAAAAAATCCAAGTTTATGATCGCTTCTGGCTTAGCTATTTCGATGCTCGTTGCATCGGGTATTGCATGCGCTGAAGACGACAGCATGGATGGTAAAAAGCTATATCAGGGAAACTGCGCTTCCTGCCATGGCATGAATGGTGAACCAACCGAAATGGGCAAAAGCCTTAAACCATTTGCAGCCAGAAACCATCGTGCTATTGCGCAATATGTAAGCCGCGATGAGTTGCGTCGTATTATCACTTACGGCGTAAAGGGTACCGCTATGGAGGCCAAGAAATATACGCTTGACCCTCTTCAGATCGATGCTGTTATCGACTTCATCAAAACCTTTGAATACGAACCAGACCTGGCTAACGGTAAAGCTCGTTTTGAAGCTGTTTGTGTGCAGTGCCATGGTGTAGATGGCCGTGCACAGACCGGCGTTGGTGCCAAAAATCTTATTTACACCAAGCTTGGACTGGAAGAAATTGTTCATACCATGCGCTATGGTCGTCCGGGCACCCTGATGGACAGTAAGCGTCACCAGTTGAGCAATCCAGATATCGCCGACGTAGCTAATTATGTCTATTCACTCCGCTATAATGCTGACCACAAAAAAGGCAAAATACTATTCAAAGAAAACTGCCAGTCATGCCACTCTACTGCAAAAGGCATCAAACTGATTAGCAATGCAGCAAGCTCACAGACGCTTTCAGAGATCGATGACCACACACTGGACTTACGCATACGCCATGGTCGCCATGTGCATAAAGCAGGTAAGCATGTCAATAAACTTTCTAGTGATGAAATTCAGGATATCATTGCTTATATTCGGGATGAATTAAAATAATGTCTTCAACCTCTACGATCGGCGCCTCTCTCACGAGGGGCGCCGATCTTTTTGATCTGGACCTGATTAAGAAATATGACAAGGCTGGTCCCCGTTATACGTCATATCCAACGGCTCCGATGTTTCATGATGGCATCGGCAATACAGCTTATGCAGAAACGCTAAGGCGTGTTGCTACAAGCGACGCACCGTTGTCCCTTTATATTCATATCCCCTTCTGTAATACCGTTTGTTACTATTGCGGCTGCAGTAAGATTGTTACCAAACAATATGAACGTGCCCAGCCATATCTGGAGTTAATGCTCAAGGAAATCGATCTGGTTGCCGATCAGATGGCTGACGCGCAAGGCGATTGTAAGCGCCCTGTCACCCAACTGCATTTTGGCGGTGGTACGCCGACATTTCTGAATGATGATCAAATTCGCACCTTGATGACCAAACTGAGATCCCGCTTCAACTTTGTTTCTGTTGATGATGGCGAATTCAGCATTGAAATTGATCCGCGTGAATGTGATGACAGTACGATTTCCACACTTCAGGAAGTTGGCCTGAATCGCATGAGTATGGGCGTTCAGGATTTTGATGCGGTCGTGCAAAAAGCCGTAAACCGAATTCAAAGCAAGGAAGAAACACTCAAGGTTCTGGAAGATGCCCGTGCCCACGGTTTCACTTCCATGAATATTGATCTGATGTACGGACTCCCCCATCAGACTGTTGAAACATTTGACCGGACACTGGATACCATTATCGAATTCAGCCCGGATCGAATTGCGCTATTTAATTATGCGCATTTGCCAAAAATGTTTATGCCACAGCGCCGCATTGATGAATCTGCGCTGCCCTCACCGATGGAAAAGCTGAATATCCTTGAACACAGCATTCATAAACTTCTGGATGCTGGCTATGTATTTATCGGCATGGATCACTTTGCCAAACCCGAAGACGAACTGACGATTGCCCAGCAACAAGGCAAGCTGTATCGGAATTTTCAGGGCTACTCAACCATGGCTGATTGTGACCTGATCGGATTAGGGCTGACTTCCATTGGTTACGTCGGCGGCAGTTTCTTCCAGAATCACAAAACCATGGATGAATATACTGCAGCCATTGAGTCGGGTGAATTTGCGGTATTTCGTGGTTACACCTTGTCTGAAGAAGATCATTTGCGCCGTCAGGTGATCATGCGTCTGATGTGTGATTTTGCTCTCGACTTCCAGGCGGTTGAAAAAGATTTCTCTATCGATTTCAAAGAACATTTTTCAGATGCGCTTGAGCATCTGAAAAGCATGCAAACAGATGGCCTTGTCTCACTGGAGGATAACAGTGTACGCGTCTTGCCAGCGGGTCGTTTGCTGATTCGCAATATTGCCATGGTCTTTGATGCATACCTGACAAAAGAAGCACTGAACCGTTTCTCAAAAGCTATTTGAGTTTTAATCGAAGCAAAATAACAACCCTGCATCGATTAGCATTGACATCGTCATCAATGCTCTCAAAACTTTGCCTATGACAACAACTCAAACACTTCTTTCCGACCTTTACGACACGCCGGAAGAACAGCTTATCGAACAAACACATCAGCTCAGAGATGAACTCGGCGACAGCGTTCTGATACTCGGACACCATTATCAGCGGGAAGAAGTTTTCGCTTTTGCCGATGTTTCCGGTGATTCGCTGAAACTATCCCAGCAGGCTGCTGACACTGATGCTCCACATATTATTTTTTGCGGTGTTCATTTCATGGCTGAAACGGCGGATATTCTGACTGCGAATCATCAAGCCGTTTACCTGCCCGACCTTGCCGCTGGTTGCTCGATGGCTGATATGGCTGATGCGGTGCAGGTCAAACAATGCTGGAAGGAATTATCCACCGTCATCAATCCTGATCTTTGTGTTACGCCTGTTACCTATATCAATTCAACTGCAGCGTTGAAATCTTTTTGCGGTGAACACGGCGGTATTGTCTGCACCTCATCCAATGCCGGAAAAGTACTTGCGTGGTCCTGGAGTAAGCGTGAAAAGATTTTATTTTTTCCCGATCAGCATCTGGGAGAAAATACAGCTCTGGCCATGGGTGTCGATGAATCAGCCATGATTATCTGGGATCCGGAGAAACCATTGGGAGGCAATACTGCACAAGCTATCGAACAGGCCAGACTGATATTATGGAAAGGCTTTTGCTCGGTACACCAACTGTTTAAAGCCGAGCATGCGCAGACGATGCGGCATAACCATGCGGGCATTAAAATCCTTGCTCATCCAGAGTGTTCCAGAGAAGTTTGCGAAACAGCCGACTTTGTCGGTTCTACAGAGGCCATCATTCAATATGTTGAAGCTGCTGATGCTGGTTCGAAGTTTGCCATCGCAACCGAACTCAACCTCGTTAATCGCCTACGCATTAGAAATCCGGAAAAACCGATCTGGTTTCTCTCGCCGATGGTTTGTATGTGTTCAACCATGTTCCGAACAGACCCTCAACACCTGTATGCTACGCTGCTAGCTATTCAACAGGGTAATCGCAGCAATCAGATCATTGTCCCTCAGGAACACAAACATTGGGCCAAACTATCGCTTGAAAGGATGTTAAACCTTGTTTAAACGAATTTTTTTCACATTACTGGCCACATTGGCTTTATTTCCTTCCATCGCTTTGGCCTCTCTAAGCCTTGAGTCCGTACAAGGTGAACTCGACACATTCCGCAAGAGTGCCGATTTCAGCTTCGCCAAATCAACAGCGCAACGTGCACAGGCATATCTTGGCGCAGCCATGCTTGCCAATGATGAGGACAATGAAATTAAACTTCAGGAAGCGCTGGAGAAAGCACTGGCAACCATTAAAGAAGCCGAAACCAATGCAAGACTGTTTCGCCAACAGCATCAGGATCTTATTACCCGCCAGCAGGCTTCAGTCGAATCGCTTAAATATCTCTCAGACGATGCACGCAATAAATTAAATGATCCCAACCCGTTTACATTGATGAACGACGCTGAACAAAAAATGGATAAAGTCATCCAAATGGCGGAAACCGGACAACTCAATGCCAGCCAACAGGCTGCCGGTGCAGCCAGAGTCGCCTACAAACGTGTACTCGATGTCGCCCTGCCGGATCTGATTGACCAGTGCGAATCCACCATTTCTGATGCGGCCGCAAAAAATGGCAAAAGTTATGCCCCAGTCACCTACGAGAAAGCCAAAACCGAACTTGATAAACTTAAGCAATATTTCGCAGGAAAAAGCAGCAAACTTCCCGATCACCCGGCACTGGCCCTACTGCTAGCCAGACAGGCCCTGGAAATATCGCTGAATGTTAAATCGTGGCGCAAAGCCACAGACAGTCACGAAGCACTGGTTCTGAAAGCACGTGATGAACGCATGGAAATCGCACGTGAGCTGGATGTAGAGCTGCAAGCGCTTGATCTGGATATTTCAGCTGAACGACTTATACAACAAGTCAAAAGCACCCTCTCCGCACTAAATGAATCGAATCAATCTCTGAAAGCTCAAATGCATTTGATGGATATTCAGCATCAACAGGAATTGCAAAAGCAACTTGCCGGACAAAAAGAAACCCTGCTGCTGGAGCAGGACACTAAATTATCCGACCTTAAAGATGCCTACCGTGCCAAAATTGAGCGTGAAACCTTTGAAATCAAACGTCAGAAAAAGCTCATGGCTCTTTTTGAAAAAGGTGAAGCCGATTTGGTTGCCAATCTCGACGGTTCCATACTGATACATCTGAGTAAATTAAAATTTGCGCCATCGAGTGTCCGTCTTGATGCTGAATATTTTGATTTCCTCGGCAGAATTAAAGCCGCGCTCGAACTATATGGTGACCGGAATATCCGCATTGAAGGACACACCGACAATCAGGGCGAACTAAAAGATAATCAGGAGCTTTCATTAAAACGTGCCGAAGCCGTGCGGGAGTTCCTGATTGCAGCCGGAGAAGATGCTTCACGCTTGAAAGCTTTTGGATATGGTGAGGTTCGCCCGATTGCCAGCAATGATTTTGTTCAGGGCCTCGAAATGAACCGACGCATTGATCTTGTCATCGAGGCACGCGGTGAATGACCCCGTTTTTCGTAACAATGTATTAGGCAAATTACCTGAAAGCATCAGAGAAACTGCCGATCAGTTTCTGCAGGTGCTATCCCATCAACCCCATGGTGATTATAAAGCCAGCATCCTCGTTGAAGCACTGAACCTGATCAGCAATGAACACGAAAATCCTGCTGACTTAAAAATGATGGCGCATGTCATGCATGAGATTCGTATCGGCCTGGAGACCTTTCTTCCCTATCAGGCATGGCGAAAAGTCACCGTATTTGGTTCAGCCCGCATTAAAGAGGAACACCCCCGTTACAAGCAAACCCATGCTTGTGCCAAGGCACTCAGTGAAGCCGGATTTATGATTATTACGGGTGGTGGTGGTGGCATGATGCAGGCCGCTAATGAAGGGGCAGGTGTTGAGAGATCGTTTGCCATCAATATCCAGTTACCGATGGAACAAAGTCCAAACCATGTTGTGCAGGGCTCTCCCCGTCACTTTTACTGCAAATATTTTTTCACCCGCAAGCTTTTTTTCCTCAAGGAAAGTGATGCTGTGGTGCTGACAGCTGGCGGCTTTGGCACCCTTGATGAGGCTTTTGAAACATTGACCTTATTGCAAACAGGTCGCACCCCGCCAATTCCTGTCGTGCTGCTGGAAGCGCCCGGAGATGATTTCTGGGGCCCGTTTATTCGCTCCTGGACCCGTCGTCTGGTTGATGATGGCCTGATCAGCAGTGAAGACCCCGCTTTGCTTTATCATACAGATGATGTTGATGCCGCGACTCGCCATATTCAGTCCTTCTATGTGAATTATCATAGCTTCCGTTATGCCGGAGATGAAGTTCTGCTGCGTTTACTCAACCCGCTGACAGATAAAGCCTTAGAGCGCTTGAATGCCGAATTCTCGGATATTCTGTGCCGGGGAGACATCAGACAGGTTTGGCATTGGCCAAAGCGTGACACCCCCTGCTTCAGCCATCTACCAAGGCTTCGCATGCACGTTGAATTCGGAAAAATGAATGTGCTGCCACAATTAATCCGCCGGATGAATGCCCTGTATTTGAATGATCACGAGAAGGTAGTATCATCGCAGCATGAATAACGCTTCCGACAGCCATACTCAAAACGAGCCCTTCCGCCAATATTCCGCTGCAGATATGGTGATCGGGCAGCTTGATCGTGCCCTGAACAATATCTTTTGCCGCCAGAAGAGTATGCGTCCGTTCCCTGCCGATACAACATCAACAAAAGCCGTGCTAAGTAAAGAGGAACAACGCGAATCTGCTGCGATGATGCGCGTCAATCATGCCGGTGAAATGGCAGCTCAGGCACTTTATCATGGACAGAGCCTGACCGCCCGTGACCCGCAATTAAAAGAAAAACTAAGCCATGCGTCCATCGAAGAAAGCGATCATCTGAACTGGTGCCGTCGTCGACTGGATGAGCTTGGCGAAAAGCCCTCGAAACTCGATCCGTTCTGGTATGCGGGCTCTTTTGCCATCGGTGTTGCTGCCGGCATTGCCGGTGATCGCTGGAACCTTGGCTTCCTTGCAGAAACCGAACATCAGGTGGTGAGTCATCTGGATAGTCATTTGAATCGATTGTCAGAAAAAGATCTGCGCAGCCGTGCCATTGTAGCGCAAATGCGCCTGGATGAACTGGGGCACGCCCAATTGGCTGAAAACCTTGGTGCCGCTGAGCTGCCAAAAGTCGTTAAAGAGCAAATCATGCCGCTGATGTCGAAAGTAATGACAACGCTGGCCAGCAAGCTTTAATTTTTTATCATCCATTCCAATGAAGATGTTTCATCAGATATAAAGCGCATGACTGTGCCACTTCATATCGTTCTGTATCAACCGGAAATTCCCCCTAACACCGGCAATATTGCCCGCTTATGCGCTTGTACGGGCTGTGCACTGCATTTGGTGCATCCGTTAGGTTTTGATGTGTCGGATAAGGCGGTGCGGCGGGCCGGGCTGGATTACTGGCAACATCTCAATGTCTATGAATACGCTGACTGGCAGGTGTTTTCTGAAGCCTTTGCAAAAGCACATCCGACTGCCCGCTGGTTTGCCCTGACAACCAAGGCCAGTGACACGATCTGGACAGCGGATTTTCATGCGGGTGATGCGTTGGTTTTCGGCCCTGAAACTCGTGGCCTGCCAGAAGAAATCATAGCCTCAATGCGAGCCATTCGTATCCCGATGCGCAGCGATGCAGCGGTTCGTTCACTCAACCTGTCATCAGCTTGCTCTATCATCACTTATGAAGCGCTCAGACAGTTAAACCTTGACTATCTTTAAAAAGTTATTCACCGTAATTTATTTGATGAATGTAATTTAAGACTTTGCTTGCTTTTCAATCATGAACATCTCATTTTTATCATAACATATTGGAATCATTGACCTTAAATTTATGCCTATTTTTTAACCACAAACATGAATAGCCATAAAAGCCTTGTATAATTGGAAAAAAGTAAAAGTTATCCACCAAGTTATCCACAGACAATGTGGATGAATAGGCTAAGCTCCTGTATTCACTCAACTTAGCTGAAATGAAGTAGCAAAACACCTTCCCAAAGGCGAAAAAATGCTTTACCCGTCGGCTATTTTAGAGCATAAACCACCTCCATGAAATGGACGCTATCTAATCAATTAACTGTTGGCCGTGTGCTGTTGATTCCACTGTTCATCATTGCCTTTTATTTCATTCCCAAGCCCTTCAATCATTACACGGCATCATTGTTGTTTGTGTTGGCATCCATCACCGACTGGCTGGATGGTTATCTGGCGCGAAGCCGTGGAGAAGTCACCGCCTTCGGCCGTTTCCTTGACCCTGTTGCAGATAAGCTGCTGGTGGCTTCGGCGCTGGTGATGCTGGTCGAACAACAGCTTGTACCTTCCACCCTTGCCATCATTATCATCGGACGGGAAATTACTATCGGAGCCTTACGCGAGTGGCTGGCAGAACATGCCACCATTGTACATGTATCCATGCTGGCTAAATGGAAAACAGCCGCCCAGATGATTGCCATCACCGGTCTGATTCTGCATGTGGATTGTTTCGGACTGCCAGTGCATCAGATTTCTATCGTAGCACTATGGCTGGCGGCGGTTCTGACCCTCTGGTCCGCTTACGAATATCTGCGCGATGCCTGGCCGGAACTTAAAGAGCGTTAAATACGGATCGCTTATAGCCAGCCCATGGAAGTGCCGGTTAGATCCTCGCCCTCAACAAGCAAGCAATTTCATCATCGCTTAAAACAATCGGATTTGTCCCCATGCTGCCGCCACTGATGTGAGCGCGAATGAGAGGGATTTCTGAGCTATGCACACCAAATGAAGCCAGCTTGGGAATTGCCATCACCGCTATCCATTCATCCAGCTGTTGAATCAAAGCCGTATGTGCCTGCTCATCATTCAAACCCTGATTCTGACTCAGCAATCGACCCACCCGGGCATAAGCAGCCAGCGCCGGATTTGCAGGCTCACGGGCTTTCATCGCATCGATATTAATACGACAGGCTTCAGCTACCATCGTGCCACAAACCACACCATGCGGAATCGTATAAAAAGCACCCAGCGGTGATGCCAGCCCATGCACAGAGCCAAGCCCTGCATTGGCCAGCGTCAGGCCTGACATCGATGCGGCATACAACATGTCGCTGCGAGCTGCGATATCATCACCATCAGCAAAGGCAGCCGGTAATGCCTGTCGAATCCGCACCAGCCCGCTCCACGCCAGCGCTTCGGTCATCGGATTGGATTTTTTCGACACATACGATTCAAGCAATTGCGTCAACGCATCCATACCGCAAGCGGCTGTTACTTCCGGTGGACAACTCAGCGTTAATTCCGGATCGAGAATAATATGCGATGCGACCAGCGATGCATGGCGAAATGACTTTTTGAAGCCATCGGCCCGGACATCTGAAATCACAGCATTTTTACTGGTTTCACTGCCGGTTCCAGCCGTCGTTGGCATGGCAATCCATGGCATCGTCGAACCGGCATAGACCGCTGAACCGATACCCTCCAGAAAATCGAGGATCGAGCCCTGCCCTTGCAGTAATCCGGCAATAGCTTTGCCAGCATCAACGACACTTCCACCACCGATAGCCACAACACAGTCAAAGCCCTGCCCTGAAAATTGCTGCACAGCGGCATCAATCACCTTCGGCGAAGGCTCGCCGGAGACGATATATCGTTCACAGCTCAACGTGGCTTGCATCTGTGCCAATAAACGCTGACAGGCCGGAGAGTCATCAAACGAGCGGTTCCCGGTCACCAGTAGAATATTGTGACCGTAAGCAGCAGCCAGTTCCGGCAATTTTGATGCGCTTCCCTGCCCGAAGTGAATATGCGGCGTCGCAGCAAAAGCAAATGCTGCAATCACAACGCATCATCCTGCAAAAATGAAATTGCCTTGTGACACGCCAAAGGCAGCTCAAGCGACGGCATTAGTGCCAGTTCAGCTGCAATGGCTGCTGCCAGACGGCAACCTGTACCATGCCGCTGCTCATCACCCCAGGGTTTCCGGAGATGTTCGAAGCGATGCACTTGACCATCAGTGCTTACCAGCATATCAACCAGCATGGTATCAGCCTCAATAACTTCAGCGTGCCCGCCTTTGAGCAACACCGCACAGCCCAGTTTCTCGGCCAGTTCCACTGCGGCAGCTTCACTATCATTCACAGGGTAGCCCAGTAACACAGCAGCCTCATCAAGGTTCGGTGTGATCAGGCTCGCCATCGGCAGCAGTGCTTTGATCAGGGTATCAACAGCAGATTCAGCCAACAGACGTTTGCCACTACTGGAAATCATCACCGGATCAATGACCAGCGCTTTATGAGCTTGCCAATGATGCTGTAATCCGGCGGCAAGCACCGCAATATGCTCTGCATCGAGTAGCATACCTGTTTTAACCGCCGTCACGTCGTAGGCATCAAAAATCGCATGTATTTCAGCATCCTGTTGCGCCAGCGATGCAGGCTCAATACGGGTGATGCGCTGCGGATTTTGTGCGGTTAACGCTGTAATCACCGAGCAACCTTTGACGCCCAGCGCTTCAAAGACGCGCAAATCGGCCTGAATGCCGGCTCCACCGCAAGAATCGGAACCCCCAATACTTAAACACACCGGCCGTTTCGTTATTAACCTTTGCGTTGTTATGCGTTCCATAGATCCACCATTGCCTGTGCTTCAGCCTTAATATCCGGTGCCGCAAATAAAGCGGCAATAACCGCCGCACAATCGACACCGGCAGCCTTCACCTGCAACAACCGCTGACGATCAATACCGCCAATGGCGCAAATATTAGCCTCGGGAAACATCTGCCGGGCTTTCAGTAAGCGCGGCAGCCCCATCTCCGGCACTTCCGGCTTGGAGTTACTGGCCCACACCGCGCCGAAGGACACGTAATCCGCCCCGCTTTGCAGCATCACTCTGGCAAAAACAGCATCGGCACGACAGGTGATACCAACCAGCATCGAATCACCAATCTGCTGTCGCAATCCGGCCATATTAGATATCTCATCATCACGCCCCAGATGCACACCATCAGCACCACTTTCCACGGCCATTTGCACCGAATCATTCACCACCAGCCGCGCATCGTAAGCAAGGGTTAATTGACGCAGCGCTTTGGCCCGCTTCAGGGCTTTTTTATAGCCTGCGTCCTTATCGCGAAACTGCAACAACCGCACCCCGCCTTGTAGTGCCTGCTCGGCCTGATGTAATAAATCTGCTGTCGTAAGGCCCGACGGCAAAATGCCATAGATGCCGGAAATTCGTTTAGTCATCAAGTAACTTCAACAGCTCGGTGAACGCATTCAGCCGTACCACTCGCCCTTCAAACTCTTCCGGCAAGTCCTGATAACCATGCTCGCAATAGCACACCGTATGACAATGCGCATTGAAACCCGCCTCAATATCAAAAAGTGTGTCACCCACCATCACTGTCTCTCCGGTACCAACACCCATCACACGGCAGCATTCATCCAGCATGTCCGGTGCAGGCTTTTTGTCGAACCCGTCTTCTGGTGACAAGGCCAGCATCAAATAATCGCTGATGCCCAGAGTATTCAGCACCTGAATCCTCGCCTTGGCCGGTTTTGCAGTGACGCAGCACATCGGAATTCCGCGTGCTTTGAGTTCAACCAATGTTTCCATCACACCCGGAAACGGCTTACTGAAATCAGCCGGATGCTGTTCATAGATATCAGCAAATCTGTGGTACAGCGCCATAGTGTGCGGATCATCGATGGGCTTATTCAACACATTCGCAGCCAGCTTCTGAGCACCACCGCCCACATGCGGACGTGTTTCATCCAGACTCATCTGAAAATCGTATCCGAGAGAGGCAAGGGCACGATTGGCATTGGCCTGAATATCGGGAAGTGCATCGACCAGCGTTCCATCAAGATCGAAAATAAATGCTTTTGGTTTACTCATGGTTCATCCCCTTTTATTCAATAATTCATTCAATGTTTTGTTCCATCGTTTCAAACATATCCTTGTATGCTGACTGATCATGTTCAAACGCCATTGTGTCCATCAACCTTGCCCGAACCAACGGATCATCACCAGCCAGTTGCTCAATCGCCCAAAAAGCAAATGCACGCACCAGTGGAGACTCGTCCTGCAAGCGTGAATGCAGCATTGGCACCCATTGCCTGTCAGCGGAATTACCCATCGCCACGCACACATTGCGTAATAAAGCATCTCTGCCGGTGCGCTTAATCGGGCTCCGGGCAAAGCGAATGCGGAAGCTCTGATCGTCCAGGTGCAACAAACTAGCAAGTTCCGGAAGAATGTTCTCCCCTCTTGGCCTGAGGAAATCAATCTCGCATACACTGGCATGCCGATTCCATGGGCACACCATCTGACAATCATCGCAACCGTAGATGCGATTACCAAACAACGGACGCAAAGCATGTGGAATATAACCACGGTATTCAATGCTCAGATAGGAGATACAACGCCGCGCATCCACCACGTAGGGAGCCACAATCGCCGCTGTCGGGCAGACGTCGATGCAGGCACTGCAACTGCCACAATGGTTGGATGCAGGCGTATCGGGCTCAATATCGGCCGTGGTAAACAATTCCCCGAGCAACAACCATGAACCAAACTCACGATTGATGGTCAGTGAATGTTTTCCCTGCCAGCCTAGGCCCGCCGAGGCTGCCAGCGCATGTTCCAGCACCGGCGCGGTATCCACATAAACCCGTTGCTGATGCACTCCCAGCAATTCATCCAGATCACGTGCCAGCGCCTTGAGTCTTTTTTTCATTACATCGTGATAGTCGTCGCCATGCGCGTAAGTTGAAATCACTCCGGATGTAGCTGCCGCTTCGGCCTCGGGCAGCGAATATGCTGGCGGCGTATAGCGCATGGCCACAGCAATCACCGAGCGCACCCCCGGCAACATACTTTGCGGCTGTTGACGGCGTGCCACCCGCTCCGCCTCAGCCATATAAGCCATCTCGCCATGCATCCCGGCAGCCAGCCATGCCTGATAAGCCTCCGGGTGCGGCGCATTCACTTGTGCCCGCGTCACATGGCACAGATCAAAGCCGTACTGACTCGCCAGAGTGCGAACAGCTTGTTTCAAAGCATATCCAGCGGGCTTTTAACTGCCCCCAGATTTTGCTGCAACACATGCGTATAGATTTCCGTGGTTTTGACATCGGCATGGCCGAGTAACTTCTGCACCACCCGGATATTGGTGCCCGCCTCCAGCAAATGCGTGGCGAATGAATGGCGCAGGGTATGCGATGTTACCCGTTTGTTGGTTCCCATCTGTTTTGCAGCAGATCGAATCGCTTTCTGCAAACCTGATTCATTCACATGGTGGCGTCGTATTTCTCCTGATTGCGGGTCAACCGACAACACTTTAGAAGGAAAAACATATTGCCATTCCCACGATTTTGGCGCATTCGGGTATTTTTTCGCCAACGCACCAGGTAGCCAGACATTTGCATTGCCTTCGCTTAAATCCTTCTCAAACAACGCCCTCACGCCTTGCAAGTGTGCTTGCAATTTTTCCCGTATAGAGACTGGTAACAATGTTGTTCTGTCTTTATCACCCTTGCCAGCACGAACCGTTAAATAACCATTATCAAAATCAATATCCTGAACACGCAAACGCAAAAGTTCCATCAAACGCAAACCACCGCCATACATCATCCTTGCCATCAGACCTGATTCTTCGCTCATACCAGCCAATAAGCGCGCAACCTCATTCTGGCTTAAAACCACAGGTAAACGCACCGGCTTCCTGGAGCGAACAGGCGCAATATCTTCAGCAAAAGATAAATCAAGAACCTGCTTATATAAAAACAGCAGGGCATTAAATGCCTGATTTTGTGTGGATGCCGCAACATTCCGATTAACAGCCAGATGGCTTAGATATGCTTCGATTTCTGCTTTTCCCATATCCTTCGGGTGCTGTTTGTTGTGGAAAAAGATGAAGGCTTTAATCCAGCGTACATAAGCCTCTTCGGTGCGCTTCCCATAATGGTGATAACGCAAAACTTCGCGCACCTGATCCATCAAACGAGGCGCAGTGGGCCGAAATGTGGATTTTTTATTGACCTTATTCTGATATGAAGACATAGTACCTCCAAAGTCCTTGTTTGCATATTAATATACAATATCAAGGGAATCAAGGGCGTATATAGGAGAGTAATACATGGACAATCAAGTACACGTATTACCAAGTTAGAACGGAAGTGCGAGGATATTTGTTCTATTAAGCCAGTCACAAATGAATACCAAAAAAGGCAGTTAGCGGAGAGGCGGCTTCGTTAAGTTACTCGTTAACCACAGGCTTCGTTGTGGGTTGCTAATAAGTTGGAAGTGGAGTGTGCTTGCATGTTCCTCGCTTCGTTCTTGACGGCTTCGGAAGGTAAGTCGTTTCACAACCCATTCTTCGGAGAGTTGGCAATAGCCTATTCGTTCGGTCGGAAGTGGTTGAGCAAGAGTGGTTTGGCGCACTTCGGCTGAGCATGGGCATTATTTGAAAATGGTTGGCCGGCTTCGTTACGGATGCGCCAAACCAAGGTAAAATCATTTAGAAATCGTTGGCGGGCAGAGTGGAGAGCACAATTCAGGTTATGGGAAGTATCCGTTCTAACGGATAAGGTTAGATCGCGGGAGCGAAGCGAGCCGCGATCTGAACCGTTTGTTGGACAAGCCCGATGGGTGATAAAGTTCTCTTGAAAATATCTTTTTGAGTTTTACTTCCTCTGAAGCCGTGCT
>Ga0210012_1002486_pt1 | contig 15959 bp, 10 predicted proteins | sample CryGeymeta201504_FD_183974 | JGI IMG/M metagenome (GOLD analysis project Ga0210012, IMG submission 183974) | Groundwater microbial communities from Crystal Geyser aquifers in Utah, USA - Crystal Geyser metaG 2015-04 (SPAdes) (version 2) | ecosystem: Environmental > Aquatic > Deep subsurface >... | reverse complement strand
AGATTATTCACACATTAATCAATGATAATGATGATAATGGCAACAGCATGAGTACAACGGCTAGCAGTCGACAATCGGCTAACGAAAACATTGTGATTGATGAAACAGATGAATACAATCCCGATGTGGAGCACTTGGTTTCTCTGGTGAAAACCGTGGCAGAACCTTTGGACTGCGCGATACCCAATACCAAACTATTGAAAGACACCATGACTTGTTCATCGACCGCAGGCCTTCCTTTTACACCCGTCTGTACACCCGTGCCAGACCACGTCCTCAATTCGCTGATTTTTTACGCTCCCATTGCTTTGACGTTTATATATGCTACCAAAGAAGTGGATATGCAGCTTTTGGCAGCTCAGCAGGGCTGGAAGCTTTTATATGCTTGTCTCAATCCGGACAAGGAACGCGACGGAGGAATGGTCTCAGATATCCCTGCTTCGGCTGTATTCGTCCACGAGCAGCAAAAAACGGCTTGTCTAGCTATTCGTGGCACAGCGACCATTCATGATGTTGTGACCGATTTGCGACAGGTGCCAGTACCCTTCCCGGAAGTGGAATCAGGTGGATGCGAGGGGTGGACAAATGTAACGGACAGCAAAGGACTCGCGGTTTGTGGAATGGCGTCGGCTGCCTTGAATCTATTCCGTGAACATATTGATGTACTGTTGCATCTGGTTAGGGAAGGTTACAAAATTCGCATTACTGGACACAGCCTTGGTGGAGGCGTCGCTACTCTCATTGGAGTTTTGATTTTGAAGGAATTAGAGGATGTCATGGCGTTGGAAAAGTTTAAGCCAATCAAGTTGCCAGAACTTTTGCGTGTTTATGCCTACGGCCCTCCCTCGAGCGTAGATGCCCCGTTGGCAGAGTTTACAGAATCATTCGTGACAACTGCGGTGCTCCACGACGATGTCGTGCCTCGCTTGACGCCCACCAGTTGTCGTGGACTATTGAAGCATTTATTGCACATTCGAGAAACGTGGGTAAAAGCCCACCTGGAAGATGATCTACTTGCCATAGGAGAACGTGCTAGCTTAGCTTGGGCGCCTCGATGGAGAAGTGGCTTTACTTTGACCAGTGCGTCCAAAGTTTCATTAAGAAGATCCTCTCGATTGATTAAAAGGGTTGGCAAGAAAATGATCAAGAGCGGAACGAAGCAAATTGTATCGGTTGCCATGGCAGCAGCAGCTAGCGCACAACAACAAGCTTCTGGTAGTGGTTTGTCGCCAAAAGACGACAAACAGAAGGCCGACAAGCAGGAGGAGGCTGCCAAAAATAAGAAAATCGACTCCGGTGTGCATGTGGACGATCCAGCTTTTTCACCCATCCACGACCACTTCAGCGTGCCTCGTGCCTCTGTTAGTCAAGGACCAGCTGCCACACACGATACTGCGGAAGACACGAACGGCACTAATGACCAGGAAAAAGAACCTAAATTGTTGGTGGAAATTATGGGTGGCCTTGATAGCCGATCTAATGCAGTAATTATTGATGGTGAGGAGTTCTTTGAGGCCGATGAAAACCTTATCGAGACTGAAGAGGACAGCTTGGCTACCACTGAAATGTTTGCTGACGCTTTTGATGAGGCTAGGAGGTACGTCAAGCGCACGCGAGTTTTTGGTTTGCTTTTTATTACCTGCATTTTAATAATATTCTCGTTTTCTCCGTTTTTCTTCTTCTTGGCAGTCATGAGCTTGTTCCAGTTGTTACGCCGACCACACCAGCTACTACCATGAACACTGTCTGTGACAGCCAACAACCTGCATTTGAGGATAAGAAGAAAGAAGGGCCTAATGCGGACAAAACTTTTAAGGAAGAAACGGCTGAAGACGATGATGATGGCCCAGGAGCCGTTGTTTTAGAGGAAACCCCGCTGCCGCGAATGTTCATTCCTGGAAAGGTTGTCCACATATATTCTCACCGAGGTGTGTTCAAGGCGACGTACGTGCCACGTGCTTTCCGTGAGTTACGAAGAATTAGTATGGCGGGCAACATGCTCTCAGACCACACGACACAGGCATACCATGAAGCGCTTCTGGAGACTAGATCAGTCCGACACGCTCAAGAACGACCGCCAAGGTGGACATCATTCGACGAGGATGACACATGCTCATGCTGTGCAAGTCGCTTCACCTGGGCAAGTACATCAGATAGTGCCGCTCAAGAAGCGCGAGACAAGCACAATTGCAGATCATGTGGTACCCTTGTGTGCAACCCCTGTTCAACCAATAGAATCCCCCTGCCCTCCGTAGGACTCACAGTCGCCGTTCGGGTTTGTGATCGTTGCTACAATGACCTCGGGGGAGGCTTTCCCACGCACAGCTTTAGTGAAGAAATGCGTAATAATAGTGACGGACAGTGTAGCAATCAAGTGACCACTGGCTCTGACAAGCCAGAACGGCAACGAGAACGGCGAAGTACAGTTGTCGACGACTTGGCTCGACGAATTAAGGAGTCAGCTCTTGCCGGTGGCTAGGATACTCAATTAAAAAACAATGCTATTGAACTTTATTCCTTTCGCTCGTACTAGTCTAGTATTACCAAATACATGGAGCCCGACCAGCCTGACTGCTAAGTGCAAGTGAAGGAAAAAAATTATCTATTGAAACTGGACAAAGACTCGATGCTGAGCAACATGCCAAACTTGTGTTGCCTGAAATCGTTGACAAAAGTAGTCGTCATGTGAAATAGCTACAAGAGCTGCCGAGAATCCACTCAAAGACTCCAGCAGCGAATCCGTGGTTTCATGATCCAAATTTTCGGTTACCTCATCCAGGAGCAATAACGAGGGCTTTCTGTAGTCCTTTTTAGAAGAATAGAACTCTCGGGACAGCCATAGCCTAACTCTTTGGCCTGCAGACAAAGTCCGAATCGGCCGCAAGGAAAGATTCCCTTTGAGACCAAATCGGCCTAAATAGGATCTTGCTTCTGTATCACTCAAATGGACATCCTTTCCGCGAAGAAAGGCGACGGGAGAGACTTTGCCATACTTTTGAACCAAATCCAACAGAGCATCCTGGTGAAAATAGGCGGCGCTATTAGCGTGCCGTCGCACGTCACCGTGGGTAGGCTCTAATTGTCCTAGCAATAGCTTTGCTAGAGTACTTTTTCCCTGTCCGTTCATGCCTTGTATCAATACCTTATCGAATCCCGAAACTTGAACATTGACGTACTGTAGCAACGTCTCTGTCGACCCATCGTATTGAAATTCAACATCGTCGAGTTCGATGATGGGACGATCGTTGCCTGAAACATCAGCCCCAACTCATTCCAATGGCACAACACGGGCTTCTCGAAGCAATTCTTCTTCCCGTGCAACTTCTTCTGCTTTCTTCTTGGTCTGTTTCGATTTTGCCGCGGCACTATGGTCCGCGTTCTGTTTTGCTTCTTTGTTCTTTCCCTTAATGAAACGCTTATCCGCACTTTCAGAGGTTCTCTCTTTAAAATTGCGCTCTCGTATTTTAAGTTGTTTCTGCAAGCCTGTCAACGATTTCACAGCATCCTTGTGAGCAGTTTCTGCCTGCGCCTTGGAATTTTTAGCATGAGCAACTCTATCGGCATGCGCAGCCTGAAACTCTCGAAAAGTACAGGGATAGGTCGTGAGCGTCTTGCTCGCAGGATTGATGTACAAAATTTTATCACAAGCCTCTTCCAACAACGCTTCCTTGTGCGTTATAAGGACCACTATAGCAGAATTATTGGTACCACTGCTATTCTTAGTCAACTGTTGTATTTGCTCCACGAACCACGCGGTTGCCTGTGTATCCAAAAAGGAAGGTTCGTCGACAACTAGACAATCGGGTTTGGTGATGAGTGCCGATATAAGCTGGCACTTATATTTCCAACCACTACTGAGTTGAACAAATGGCATGTCTGCGTAGCCTTCAAACCGCAGATTGGCGAAGTATTGTTCGATTCGGACTGAAGCGTCAGCTTCCATTTCATCCTTCGCTTCGTAGAGATTACTAAGCTTGGCACTGAGTTCTTCAAGCACTTCGTTGTCTGTACTAGTATTTTCCAGTTCTGCCTCGAGACGAACAATCTCTTCTTCCATTTCATTGGCACGATCGCGCACTCGAATCAAACTGTAGTCGCGAGCTGACACGGCGGCTAGGTCGTCGATTGAGTCTACTGCCAACGAAGCTGTGTTATATGTTATGTCAGCCGAGAGATATTCAAACCTAAATTGCCCAGGCAAAGGAAAATTTGGAAGACTTTGCAAGGCTCTCGCCAGAGAAGTCTTTCCCGAGCCATTGGGTGCCACTAAACCATAGATTGACCCGCGCTCAAGGGCTACATGAGATTGCCGAAACAGATCAAGTCCATCGTATCCTAAACAGCCTTCAAAAGAAAGTACTTGTCCGTTGAAGGACGAGGTGGTGTTGTTACTCCAGCATGCATACTCGATACCTGTTTCAATGCTATGATTTCCAGAAGGGGCCAGTGATTGTCCAACCTCGTTTGTACTAGGGCTTGCCATTTATCGACCAAGTTGTTTTGTTTTTCTTTTATTGTGAGAGCAGTGGGTTGTGGGTTTCATAAAAATACATCTTCTTGGCGTCAAACAAACGTGCACGGTTCGCTTTGAGCGGGATTCATTTATTCGTTTATACATGAAGCCACAACGAGTCAAAAAAATCTACTGTACCAGGTAGCTACTACCTGAAACTGTAGGTATGTAGCTAGCTACAGCTACAGAGCTACAGCAGTGCAGTAGTACTCCGAGTAGAGTAGCTAGTAGCTAAAACCTCGTCGTCGTGGTCCTGTACAGCGATAATCCTAATTGGCTATAACAAAATTGGGTCGATTCGCAGCTTTGCCGAGGACAGAACTTTGCAGCGAAAATTTCCCGTTTCTCCTGGACTGTAACTTGAGACGACCAGAGCATAGGCTCCTGCCTCGAGTTTGCTACGTGATGTGACCGCAAAACCGTGTCGGTAGTTGCCCGAGTCGCATGGGGGCTCTGACTGTATTCGTTTCAATCGCTGCCCGTAAGCATCTACAGGACAAAGTAATACATTGACAGCAAGTGTTTTAGGAGCAAGGCAATGAAGCTCCACGAGGCTGCCACCTGCCGGGATTTCGACGGCGAACATTGGATTGCGGTAGTATGACTTCTTGCCAATCGGACCACCCGCAGTTGAACTTGTCCAGGATGATGTTAGTGTGCGAGAGCAGGGTAACTCTCTGGCAGGAGAACCGAGAGAGAATGCTTCTGTGCAAAAGCAAGACAGGGTGTATCCGAGGTCGTGCGATTTTTCGTATTGAGACATGACTATCGACAAGTACTCCTCGGAAGAATCCGTCACATCGTACCGAACAAGGCAATGCGGATTGTTTGTGTAGGCGCCCGTAAGCACAGTCTTCTTTGTCCGGGGATACCAGATTCGTCCCCTGGAGCTGTCATTCTTGTGCAAATGAACCGTCAAGTAGTCTTTTACATCGCTTCCTTCTTGCTCTTGTTTGGTGACGTGCCTTGACACTAAAATCCAAATAGACGCGCCCTTTTTGATGGCTTGTTCCGACAACTTCATAATGTACTGGGGATTCTCACCGCAATTAAAGGTGTCGTCCGCCGGTCCTTGTGCCTCGGGCCAAAACCCATGCCTACTAGCACTGTGCGAAAATAAAGCAGGATTCCACGAAAGATGAATGTTCTGATAATAGACCAAAGCATCCTCCCAGCAAATCCAAGACACGCCATCATCTTGCTGCTTGTCCAACTCTGGATTGTAGCCTAACTCTGCACAAAAGGCAGGATCACTCCAGTTTGCTGTGTCATAGCACGAGAATCTTCCTTTCCAACCCTTGTTTGCCCAAGGATTCTTCAATAGCAATAGTCGCGTTCCATTTTTAGTTTGCATGACATTCAGCACCGCATAAGAGTGTCCTGTAATTAAACCCAATTCTTCTGCCCGTTTCTCTGAAATGGTCGAATCACTCGACATCGTAATAAGACAATCTCCGTAGGCATGTGCTGACATTAGGCGGTCCCACGCTCGTTCTGGTGGGGTTTCGTGATCTTTTACTTTGGATGGGTCTTTGGGAAACAAGATGCGTTCTGGAATCCATCCCGTGAGCGAATACAAGTCGACGCCGCTGTTGCTGCCAGGAAAGTCATAGCCACCTGCCATTTTCAAAAAGGCTATGTACGACAAGGGAAAATAATATTGGTGTTCTGTGAGAAAGCAAAAATCGGGACACAATGCAATCACCACACATCCGAGAAAACAAGGGCTCACCCTTTTCAATAATGGCCACGTAAATTTCCAGCATCCCCGGAGGACATTTGGTCTGGGCGCATAGTAAGTTGCCATGTTTATCAATGGGCAATCGATCATCGACTATGACTTGTCGGGCGACCCCATTCAACCACAGTTTGACCATGTATTTTCCTTCAGGATTGTACACCATGGTACCTTCTGGAGACTGAGGATAGACAATGGGCGATATCAAACTCTTTTGGAATCGTCTTTCGTAGGCTGCACAAATGCAGAGACTCGCAACAAAGGAGCAGTCTGTAACTCCATATTGCCGGATATTGTAGGGCGATACTGACCGTAATACCATGGCTGGGTTGGGTGTGCTGGTTCCACCCATTCCTCTCATATGTTGCCTCAGCAACAAAATTTCGGATGGTCGCGCCCACTTGTAAAAGCTTTTCTTTTGCTTGTCGGCCAATTTCAAATCGCCCTCCGGATCTCTAAATAATTTGGTGATGTATTTTGGGGCCACACTCAGAGCTTGCGCTTCCTCTTCCGACCACGGTAAAAATAATCCACTGGAGATGAGACTGGATCGTTTCAACACAGATATCTCTTCTGGTGACAGAGAGGGTGCCGGACTTTGGGATGACAGTACCGATACCTGTCGCTGTTTTCTGGCTTGCACCAGAGGTATGGTGGGAGTATTTTTATTTTTGGCTTGTTTCAATTGCTCGACACGATCCAATGTTTGCTCCAGTCGACGTTTGAGCACTTTGGTGACATTGTTGGCCATGCCCATTGTATTTTGTTCCGAGGCTCGAAGTGATTTCAGATATAATTCGGCAGCTGCCATGTACAATGGAATCGAAGATTGTTGATTACCAGCTTCATCCACATCCATTGCTTGAGTCAATTTGGCATTGGCTTGACTTGTCATTTGATTGATTTGATTAGCTAGAACACTTAGTCGTTTTTGCTCTTGTTCTTTTCGCTCTCTTTCTTTTTGTTGTTGCCGAAGCAGCTCCCGCTGTTGATGATAGGCAGCTTGCCCGGCAGGAGCTGAAGGAGCCACGGGTATAATAGGAATACCACTGGCATCTTCGTTGAAAAATCCATTCTTGGCAATTGGTGATCGTGGATCACTGGCAATGCTTCGTTGTGCATCACTGCAGGGAGAGCTCAGGCTACCAACGGTGGAATTGCACGATTTCAAACATTTTTGGGCCAATTGCTCGTAGTAAAAAGCCTTGCTTTCTAACAGCTCACGTTTCTGTTGTTGCTCGGCCGTGGACGGCAGTCGCTGAATGTACTGTCGCATGAGGTACACGGCTTCATAGTACTTGGTTGCTGCTTCTATTTTTGTATCATAATTTTCCTCCAGCCTGGTGGCCATCTCCAAAAGTTTGAAGACATCATCCAGTAAACTCATGAATGCTTCGGTACAAAAGATTAATTTTCTTCCCCCCGTTGAGTTCGTACTTCTAGCTACTTTGGACTCTATTCGTTATTACTTTGCGTTTATCTTCTTCGGTGCATTTTTTATTTTTTGTCGTGGTGTGTGTTGTGTGTGTGTCTATCTTGTTCGTGCAGTTTTTGTCGTGGTGTCTTGTCGGCGATTTTCAGTCTTTGACATTGAAACCCGTTTTCTTTCCTGTCCAACAAGTACATACCACTCGGTAAGTAATTCGATGCCAACCACACCATCCAACGAGTTCAACTACAGTAGTCTACTAATGATAGAGCAAACAACGCTACCACGATTACATTAATACGTTCTTTTAAAATTTAGAAATTATGCCGCTTGCGTTTCTTCTGGCTCCTGAGAGTGTCGTCATTGTTTCCTTTGCCGACGTACCCTTTCGGACGAGCCAGATGCTTGACACTTCGAATGCTGCTCAATACTCGTTGGAAACGACTTCCACCAGACGCAGCCGTAGCAACATCTTCGACGGTACTCTTGTCCTTTACCTTTTTGGTCTGTTCATGTGAAGCAATGTTTGTTTTCGTTAATACAAATGTGAGACTCCAGATGAATTCATGACAAAAAACAAACACTAAAGTACACAAAAGCTGCAGGACGCAATCTTACCCTTCCACGATCCAGCGACAAATCCCAGCTCGAGAGGTACTGCCCACGCTTTTCTGTCTTTTGTTTCCTCTCTAGCTTGTTAACAATTTTTGCGCGAGCTGCAGAGGTTTCGCTTAAGGCAGCAGCTGCCCCACTATCGTCGTCCCATTTGTCAACGACCCGATTGCCCAGGAGCTCGTACTCTTGTCCTTGCTTTGTCGTACCGGATGCTTGTGGAGTCCATACTTTCTTCTTGTCCTTAAAGCGGGGTCCCATCATGACCGAGACCTTCTCGCGTCCTCTTCCACGATCCAGGACCACACGAGTCATGGCTGGCTTTTTCTTCGTCTTGGCTTTCACCAACTCCACCTCCTTCACCTCGTTCTTTTCTGTTAATGGAGACGGGGTCACCTTGGTAGCGGGTTCCTCCAGTGGTTCGACTCGGGGTTTCTTGGAAGGGGCTTCGTCAAGATCAGAAACATCATCTGAACTCGATTCAGAACTAGAGGACGAAGAAGAGTCGTCATCACTGGATGACTCTGAACCAGAGTCATCGTTAGCTGGGGCCTTCTCCGTAAGGGTGACATTTGCTATTTCAGGGGTATCCGGGGCGCTGTCCTTCGAAAGTATTATGGACTGCTTTGAGAATTCGGTGGATTGCGCAGTGGTACTTGCATGATGATTCTGGTTGACTTCAGGTTCAGAGTCATCTGATGAACTGGAACCTTCGCTGACACCTGCACCGCTATGCTCCGATGACTTTTCCGAAACTTCTTCCCTTCGACTCGCATGTTTCTTTTCATTTTTCTCTTCATTCGAAACGGCTGCAGGCTTTCTCTCATCAAGAGCCGCGGGAGTTCTCTCGTCAACTTCCGCCGCCGGCACTCTCACCAACGAATCATCATTTTCGTATTTGTTGAAGCTTTCCGACCTGGCTCTGGCTCGCTGACGACCGTGCTCTGCGGCTTCGTCTGCCGTCATGGACGCTCGTCTCGGTGGTGGAGGGAATTCAAGCTTGACCTCCTTTCGACAATAGAAGAGTAAGTATGCATCCTTTTGCCTCAAAACTGTCTTCTCCGATACACCTTCCACAAATGAATCGTCAATGTGGTACCACTTGTAGGAACCACAAGCCGAGGCCTTCTTGACATACGCAGTATAGTGACCCGAGTTGGAACTTCCACCTACATGGATCACCACTCCTGTCAATGCATATGGACAGGAGCGTTTATCGCTGAGCGGCATATTCAGTTCGGCTGGAAAGCTAATTGGCTTCGTCACCTTATTGCCACCGCCACCACCACTTCCGAAACCCTTGAACCCGAATCCAAAGCCAAATCCTCCTCCTCCTCCACCACCAAAAGTAAATCGTTTCAGCTGGACGCAAAGAGTCAGAGGTGGTCGGAATACCGTCAACTGCTTGGTGGCACAAACCCGCTTCTTGCAACCTGAACATTTGTATCTGTTCTCCGAATCCAGAGTTTCCTTTCTGGTAAACTCATTAAAGGCCGCCGCTATGTTATCGATTGACTTTCGACTGACTTCCAACGCTAAATCAAGAAAAGGATCGTAAGTGTTACTGCAGTATCCGCATTTGGTACATCTTACTTGACTTCTGAGATAGCCACCAAAAATTCGATGCACGAACGTTGTTTCATCCAGCCGCGGCACCGGCAAGCGATCTCTCCACCCACTCTTGTTCTGGTTGATGCCTATTCAAAGGAAGAGTAGAATTATGGAAAACAATACATAGGGAATTAATTACAAGCCAATCATTCATGTACAAGCGCTTTATGTGCAACCAAAAAACAAACTCTGAAGACTAGCGTCGTGCTTACCAGCTTCTCTCAATTCACCGTCATGCATAGCATCTAAAAGATGAATTAAAAATTCGTGGGCGTCTTCCTGGCGACCTGGACGAAACTTGTATCCATTGCGACTACCAATTGTACCCAAAGTAGGAATAGCTCGAACAATATGGTTCGGCGCAATTGCGCCATGGCCAACTCCTCCATGAACCTTCTGGAATAAGTTTCTTATGAGCATACTCACTCGTTTGCCTGCACTGGTCTTTTTGCCATTTTCATGCACAGTATGATCAGGCATGGAAATGATACTCTGGCAAAATGGAGGCAAATAGGCGAGGCACTGTAGGGTGCTATTCAAAAAGCAGGTATTGCCCAGGTTGACGAGCCCCCTTGGCGAGGCTCGAGTCATTTTCCCATTAAGATTCCACTTGTGCGCTTGCAACACAACAAACTCGTCACAGAGACCTCCCATGGGCAAGTTGAGCTCTCCATCGGTAGAATTTGCCCGTGGGCGGAGCCTGGACTTGTCTTTCACGGCTTCTTCAACGCTTAACCCAGAAAGTTTCCCCTCAACCGTTATTTCTCGTTCGAGTTGCGAGGCAGCACCAAACCCACCAGATGATATAGTTTTCTTGTGTTCCTTACTTCTGGATGACGAGAAAATATCGTCAATAGTCTCGTGTTTAATGCCATTTGGCTGGCGTTCTGGTGTCTCTTCAGCACTTGACGACGCGGCTTTATCTTCTTGCGTCTTCTCTTCAAAATGATACGCCGAAACAACTCCATTCTTCTTGGGATAAACAAATTCCAAGTTTCTTCTTCTCTTTTTGGACTCTGTACTCCCTTCCTCCTCGAAGGCTGGTCCGTTCATGAATTTGTCAGATGATGGGCGACCAATACTGTTCTCAGCCTCTGCATGAGTACCGTTCAACCTTGTGGTATTTTCCATATTGAATGTCTTTTTAGTGTGATTCTTTTCCGACTTTTGGGAGAAATCGTCCTTGTCGAACGATGCTGCAACATGAGACTGACATTTCTGTTGGCTCTGCTGCTGTTGCTGCAGCTGCTGCCGTTGCTTGTAGCGGTCGCGCTCGGCTTCGGCTCGTTGTTGGGCTAGCTTCCTCTCCCTCTTTCGTTTCTTCGAATGTTTTCCCATTTTTGCCGCAATAATAATGGCTCTTGTCTCCTTCTTAACTTTCTAACTTGAATCAATCGCACAAATTAAGACAGACAACTTTGCTGAAATCACCCGTAATAGACTTAATTGAAGAAGACAGATGATCTCAACTCTCAACGGCGCTTGGTATTTTTGATTGGAAAGTGCAAAAAACAATACACTCTACAGTCTACCGGTACACGCAATTGAATGATAGGTCCAAAATGGGAACAGTAAGATTAGGGTTTGATATTTAATACGGCAATACAAAACAGTGAGATAGAAAAATTTCAAGGTTTTTACTATTCCGAGTGCTAGTACTGTAGACAACTACTCTAGTACTCTATGCCTACATTGAGGTACGAATGTACGTTCTCAATACCTACGAATATGATTAAACGATTCGCGCTACTTGGAAGGAACATATCTATCTAGCTTCATTCATCTTCTGATCAAGCAGTAATGCAGATTGTTTAAGCAAAGATACGTTTGTCGGCATCGGAATTGACAATGTCATCAAGCAAAACCTGGAAGTCATTAGCAGTAATGGACTTAAGGTCATGCACAGAGCACAGTCCACCGTTTTCTCCATTAATGGCATACTTCTCGAATGTTCTGATAGCAGAGTTCATACGGGCGCGATCCATGGCGTTACGCACAGTACGGGCATTGGAAAAGTAGGGAAGTTCCATACGCTTCGCAATGTATTCTTGGAAAACGGGAAAGGCCGCATCCTCAATATCGTACTCCAGTTGTTCGGCCATGACGGCAGCAATCTGAACAAGTTCATCGGCAGAGTAATTCGGAAAGTCAATGTGGTTACCGATACGAGACATCATACCAGGAATGTAGGAGAAGAAAGTATCCATGCGGTCTTTGTATCCAGCAAGGGCAATCACAAGATCATCCTGGTTGTTTTCCATGACATTCAACAAAATCTCGATCGATTCCTGACCATAATCACGATCATTGGCGGCGTTGTATAGGTAGTACGCCTCGTCGACCAAAAGAACTCCTCCCATCGCCTTCTTGATCATTTCCTTTGTCTTGGGGGCGGTGTGACCGACGTATTGTCCGACAAGATCATCACGAGTGGCAAGAACGACGTGTCCACGACGCGAGTATCCCATCTTGGCAAGAATTTGTCCCATACGGACGGCAACAGTGGTCTTACCCGTTCCTGGAGCTCCAGTGAAGCACATGTGCAGAGAAGGGACAGCAGTCTCAAATCCAAGCTTACGACGCATCTTGTCCAACACCAACAGGGCAGCAATTTCCTTCACACGTTGCTTAACGGGAACGAGTCCAACCAGTTCTCTGTCTAGCTTGTCTAGTTGATCTTGAACACCTTCCTTGAACATGAATTCTTCCACTGTTCCAGCGGGAGTACTGTCGGGCATATCGTTCATGTAGGCAATCTTCTTCAGACGTTCCTCGCGACGAATTTCAGCAGCACGTTCCCGAGCCAGAGCTTCTTCCTCTGCCTTGCGACGCTCGGTATCGGCTTCGTTCAATCGATCTCGGAGACGAACCGTCTTGGCATTGGGATCACTGTCGTTTCCACCCCATTCGAGGGACTTTCCTCCGAGAACGTTTTGGTTAGCATCCGTTTCGAATAGGACTTGTCCCTGTTGAATTATAATACGTGCATAAAGTATTGTTAGCAAAGAGCAAAGGGATATGTATCCTTAAAACATATATATTGGATACAACGGAGTAGTTGATCGGTTGTAGCGGGGAGGACTCATTATAAAAATATCACTCAAACAGGCTTTAGCCACCCATGGATAATATCCGCCCACTAAAAAAAATTGGATGGAATGGAAATGCTCTGGTTGACGTTTGCTGCTGCTGTTGCTACATCATGTCTCTACGCAGGTTGCTAATACCTAATACACCAGCTGTCCTTTCCAAACGCGGTAAACGTTGTAACAAAAAACACCTGCAAGTATCCCGAGAACCTACGACCCATTCAGCCATCACATCCCGCCGTATCTTTACGAATCTTTCGTCTTTTTTTTTTAAATACTTCGCTACATCGTTAAGTTACTTACTCGATTGACAGGTGACTTGGTGGGCATGAAAGCAGTTGCCGAAGCAATGCACATAAAGATCAGGGCGCTCGTTAACTTCATGGTCAAAGTATAAAATAGGCAATAATATACTGGTAATATATAATATAATTGCAACTAACTACTAGTACTAGCTAGTATTCCGCAGTCAATAATACACCGTAATTTTGTGGTCTGCTCAGCGTTGGCTGCTCGTTGCCATGATTATAATACTCTAAAACACTCGGTATTCTACTATCTCTCTTACACGAAGAACAGAGCAAAGCTTCCTTGGCCAGGCGGAATCCCTGTTGCCTGCTGCTGCTGTGGGAGAAAAATTCAATCAACAAACGCGTACGTAAGTCGGGCAAAATTGGATCTGATGTCAGTCCAAAAATAATAATGACAATGATTTTTTCATATTATTTTTATTTCGGGTTTATTTTTGGGAAGAAAAAAAAAAGATTGAAAAAATCAATTTTTTCTTCGTTAGACGTCTTTATTTCCAATGACAAAACAACCCACCTGTTTGAATGTTTGAATATTACTGTAGGACTGTAGGTAATAAAAGCAGTCAAGTCGAAGCATCGCCAACCTCTCATCACAGGGTCATCAGTTAGTAAAGCGATATTCAAGGAGAACAGAACTCTGCTGAAAGATGGTAATTGTGAACGGCGCTGGTGAAAACCGGTCACAGGCCGCCAACCCTGCGGAAGCCATCCAATACAAATTCCCTCCAAATTCTAATAACCAACCACAAGAACAAAAACAGCAGCAACAGCAGCAGATGACCAGGAAGCGACATCCCTCCAGCAGATTGGAATCATCAGAACGTCTGTCGGAATTTATACCAGCACCATATTATGGATTGGAGAATTTGGTGAATCATAAACCGCAACAAGACTGTTCTTCTTCTCATCTTCGTGCGACAAAGAAGAGACAATGCAAAGTGTATTCTCAGTCGAATCAAAATCCACAATATCAGTCTCACAACGATCCAGTACTTTACCACCAAACGTATCAACAGCAGCTGCAACAACTTCAACAAGAGGAAAATCAACAACAGAATCGACCGCTTGAAAAACACCCAGCAGCAGCATCAGAAGCAATGCCCGGACATGGACAACAATCATTAAATCCTATTGTCATGTCGTCCAACAATCATCAATTTTATCAGAAACCTCCAACATGTGCATTTACTGGAAGAAATCATGCACAACAACAGCAGCAACAAAATTTAGTGCCACAACCAGTCACAGCGTTTACCATGCTCACCAAGAGCCGTCAACAGAATGCATCCAAAACTCTTTCTTTGCTTTCTCCTTTTACTCCACAACAACATTCATCATCGTCCACGACTGACTGGTTACAACTGCAACTAGGAATCAACGAACTGGCTGGTGAAGCAGGAAGTGGCAAGTCACAAATTGCCATGAGCCTTTGTGTCCAAGCTGTCTTGCAACAGCAACAGTGGTATTCGTCCCAAAGCAACCATCGTCAACAAATTCTTCCAACGACTACTACTATTTCATCATCACCAGCATTGCCAGCATCATCATCATCTGCGAATACAGTAAAAGCCATCTACATTTCTTTATCAGGTGGTCAACCTTCGTTGTCTCGCATTGCACATCGCATGCAACAAATGATAGAAACTCGACTCTTCGAACAACGACAACAACTCCAACGACAAGAACAACAACAGGAACAACCTCCATCCACCGAGGCGCTCTTGGCACAGATTTTGACACATTCGGTACGAAATCAAGACGATCTCTTGGAACTTCTACGTGTCGATTTACCTCGTCGTCTTCAGGAACAACAACAACAACAACAACAGCAACAACAACAGGAGCCTTGCTTCAACCAAACAAATCCTATCGCACCAAATATGTCATTGCCTTTAACGACGAACCCTGTTGCAGTGATTGTTTTGGATAGCATTGCTGATTTATTCCGACTCGGCAATGGTGATACAGATCCTCACGACAATACAGCCATTGCATCTCGTTCTTTTATTTTGTTTGAAATTTCGGCACTGTTACGGACACTCTCCGATGAATTCCAAATTCCTATTCTCGTCATCAATCAAGTTTCTGGAAATTTGACGGCAGCAGCAGCAGCAGCAGCAGCAGCACCCAGGAATGGAAAGAGCAATGCTATTGCCACAACGACAGTTCCAACTTTGGGATTGTCATGGATGAATTGTGTCAATACATCGTACATGGTACGCCGACAAACGCAAATACAAGCTCATGCGACATTGGCCAGCACCAGCACCACCACCACGAACACCACCACCAACAAGGGGGCGGAAATATCCAGCAAGAACGACAGCAGATGTAGTAGTAGTAGTAGTAGTAGTAACACTTTTATGCCAGCGAAACGAGGACGGCAGCTCTTTCTTACCAAATCGTCTAAATATGCTGCCAATCACAGAGCTATTTTTGACATAGAAGCCCGCGGAGTGGTGCCTAAGATGGCACGGGGATAAAAGAAATTAAGTGACTTGTTTACTACGAGTACTAGTCTAATACTTTTACAATTCTAGAAAAAATCGAGTGAAAAAGGAATTGGCTGTAATACTACTACCAAGTGGTATTATAGAACCTCGACAACACCTAATACCAAGTTAACTACTCTTATCATAACTAAATACACTATAAC
>Ga0210012_1002447_pt1 | contig 16111 bp, 9 predicted proteins | sample CryGeymeta201504_FD_183974 | JGI IMG/M metagenome (GOLD analysis project Ga0210012, IMG submission 183974) | Groundwater microbial communities from Crystal Geyser aquifers in Utah, USA - Crystal Geyser metaG 2015-04 (SPAdes) (version 2) | ecosystem: Environmental > Aquatic > Deep subsurface >... | reverse complement strand
TGTTTTTTTATCATTACAAAAGTACTGATTTTACAGTACATAAACACCCAAAAGGTTTTTTTTATGTATGCTAATCGCTCAAGTTAGGTTCAAATAAATATTAACAAATTTGGCGTAAACACTTTAATGGACAAATTGTTATTTTTGCAACAAATAAAATATCCTTTAAATAAAATTATGTCAGAGGTGAACTTTGCATCCAAGAAGTGTTGTGTTGTTATCCACAAACCTGTTACGAATAAACCAATGGTCTTTGTTTACACATAAGTCCAATCTGGTGTACGCCCCAGATAATTTATCGGTAGTGTAGCGTTTTAACATAAGCAGTATTAACTAAGACAAGTTCACAAACGAAACCAATGGAGATGATAAAATGAACCCTCGCTGCTTTTTTACGGTAACTGTCATACTTACTATTATTATTGCAAATAGTATTCATTCGCAAAACACTTACTATGTTAATGGAAGTGATACTACGGCAAGTGACTATAATTCCGGTACAAGTCCGGATTCTGCATGGAAAACAATCAAGAGAGCAGGTATGTACTCCGTTGGTGCCGTAGCAGGCGACACAGTTATAGTAAAGCCTGCTGTTTACAGAGAAACATTAAAACCATCAAATTCAGGTAATGCAACAAATGGTAATATCACATTTCGTTCTGAGCCACAATTTGGAGCAAAATTAATAGGTATAATCCCCTTAGATTCAATTATAACGGAAGGGGCAATATGGCAACTGGATACTCTTTGGCACCAGTTGGATGCCACCCTTAATAATGTCTGGAAAATACAATTAGATAGTACTAAACACGGTTATGTTGAAGCATACAGGAATACACAACGTATGCCTTCCTTTAAAAGTTTAGATGGTGGTGGTTTTCAACTTCCATTAGATGGCAGCTATATATACTCAAAGCAAGTATCTGCTGGCAAAAGTTTTGTTTCAGATTCACTGAATACACTTTTTGTTTTTCTTGAAGACACTGTAAGCAGTCCTAATATTTATTCCTGGTGCATAACAAAGAATTATGGAGCTTGGTTAAAAGATAAATCTTTTATAAAAATTCAAGGATTCGAAATTGATTCTTTCGCAGAAGTCGGAATACTAGTGCAGGGATGCAATCATATAGTTATTGAAGGCAATTACAGCCATCACAATGGCAGAACCGGTATTGCTATTAATTGGTCTAATAGCAATATACAGATTTCAAATAATGAAGTTGCATATAATGGTATTGGCCTCGGGTATTCATCAGGAATATCTGTGTACAGAGCAACAAGCCCAAGTATAAACGTTATCGGAAATGTTTCACATCATAATGCGGATTTTTCCAATATGCACTCCGATGGAAATGGATTTATTTTTGATGTATGTGCAGATGGCGGGCTAAATGGGGGAGGTATTTTAAAAAATAATATAGCATTTGAAAATCAAGGTTCCGGAATTAGAATTCATCGTAGTAAAAATTGTGAAATTAAAAATAATACCACATTCAGAAACGGTTCGGGGGAACTGTCCCCTACTGAAATGGATATAGGCGATGAGTTTAGTGAAATATCATCCGACAGTTCGCTTGTATTTGATAATATTATTGTTGAAAATAATATATTCTTTGTTCGCCCCGGAGGGAATGCATTTAATATAAGGCTTCAAAATTATACTAATGGTAATATAATATCAAACTATAATGATTGTTATCGTAACAATGCTGATTCAACCACAACTATTTTTTTTGTTAAAGTTCCACTACATACAGGTTCTTTAAACTTAAGAGAATTTCAAAATCTTACCGAAACTAATACAAATTCATTTGTTGCCGATCCTTTATTTGTAAACCAATTAGAAGGAGATTTCCATCTAACCTCAATTTCACCATGTATTAATACCGGCAATCCCGATATGGACGACAAAGATCCAGATGGAACAAGAAATGATATAGGCGCTTATTATTATCATTATCCATCGGGAATAGTATCGGATGGAAATGTACCTATAAGATTTTCTCTTTACCAAAACTTTCCCAATCCGTTTAACCCAACGACGAAGATTCGTTTTTCTCTAGCAAAGACCTCACTTATAACGCTGAAAATTTTTGACGTGCTTGGCAGAGAAGTAACAACGTTAGTGGATAGAGAGTTGAGCGCAGGTGAACATTCGGTTATCTTTAATTATTATAATTTGTCAAGTGGCGTGTATATTTGTCGCTTGCAAGCAGGCCAATTTGTTCAACAAAAGAAAATGGAGCTGATAAAATGAAAAAGTCATTATTTCTTCTTCTCATTGTTGGCATAGTTACTTCATCTCATGCTCAGGATGTAAGAGTACTCAATAACGGTAAGGCTTCCATCACCGTGGAGCGCCGCTTAGTACAAGATCAAGCAGCATTTGTAATTCGCGAAATTACCGGCGAAGACGGGAGAGCAGATTTTTCTCAATCACCTTTATGGCAAATTGATCTGCGACAGTTGTATCCTCAGAATGGTGGATTGATGAAACAGCTACCAACCTTTGTAGTACCTGATCTTGCTTCCCTTAGCAAAGGGGTGTTGGAATTGGATTCTTCCCAAGTCATCTGGGGCACATCTAACAATACACTGCTCACCTTGATTTGGAAAAACATTCCTCTTTCCACTGACACACTTACGGTCAAAGTATATATTGAATTACCTTCAGGTTCAGGCGGACCCCTCTTCAACTTGGAATCTGAGTTGAGCGGCAGTGATTCTCTTGCCATTCACAGCATGCGCTTTCCACTTCTCGTTCTTGAGCCATTTGGTGACCCGGCAGATGATCGGCTCATTCTGCCCTTTTCCGGAGGTAGATATCTGGACAATCCAACCACAAGAACACACAATTGGCCTGATTCAACTGGTGACTTGCAAGCCACTACTTGGGACTATCCTGGCAATATGCAACATCAGTTCCTCTATTACTATGACCTGCCAAGTGAATTGGGAATCTATCTTGGTTGTCATGATCCGAAAGGCAATGTGAAGCGACTCTTCTATACTACTGACGAGTCGAAGGAGAGACTGATTCTCTATTTGCGCCACTTCAACGGTGCCAATCCAGACGAGGATATTCGCACTGCTTTCCGCTACTTCTCTTTGGTTGATGAGTATGATTATACTTGCCAAGTCGCAATACTCAAAGGCGACTGGCAACACGCAGCTGATTACTATCGACAGTCTATGATAGAGCAGCCATTCGTTTTTGAACCTGATTCCGGCTTCCTCCGCCGCGGTACCCTCCTAGACCGCCAAGATATGACCCGTCAGGTGAAGGAAAACGACGTCAACATTCAGTATAGAACGACACCATATCCAGAAGCATTGGATCTCTCGGAAAATCCACACGATGGCAAAATCTCAGATTTTGAACGGGTTGTTGATCTGGTTGAGTTTTTGTATCGTGATGTTCCACAGGCTAAAGTATTTATCTCCCCCAGAAACTATCTTGGTGGCGGTATGGAGAATATAGTACCCACCGACGATCGTGGTTTAGTGGGTGGTTCCACTCCTACGAACTTGCCCCAATTGCTTTCAATGTGGCGTAATCGGTTGGGGGGAAATAATGTTCTTTTTGGCTTCAATCAGGATACCGGCAATTGGCTCTCTGAAGATTATCAAACCGAACTACCGCGTTCTATTGTGAAATTAGAAAATTTAAAACCTCTTCCGCGTCCCTGGCGTACAATTATGGGCACAATAACTTGCGAAGGAAGCCAGTATATACTTTCCCGACGGTATGATTACTCCAACCAGGTGTTAACACAATCGGATTATGGAGAATTGCCAGGTTTTGAAATGATTCTTTGGTCAGGTCAGGGAAGCTTACCTAAATGTTGTTACGCCCCTGCTGACCCAACAACACAAAAGGAAAACCATAATCATCGCATCGGTGGTGGCAATTATTGGGCAATGGAATGGCGTCGGTCTATGAAAGATATGTATCAGCAGCATAAGTCGTTTCGACCTAATATGTTTATCGCAGCAGAAAGAGGGCACGAGCAGATGATTGACGTTTCATTATTGGGCGGCCATATTGGTATCTATCCTTATCAGGACAATTCTGGAAGTGGAGAAATTCTCATGGCTCAGCCCATTCCTTTGCTTAGCTATATGTGGCACGACTATATGCCAATGGCTCCTGGAAGTTTTAACAGCGAAACAGCATCGTCTATATCCCGACGGCTGGAAATGGTACAAAATTTCGTGGCAGGGCGACGTTTTTCCTTTGAGCTAGACGCTAGAAATACCAACAATTATGGTGCACCGGAAGAATTGTTTCCGGAATGGTTATTGAATTTAAAGTATCTCCGTTGTCTGGTAACAGCTAGAACACTTTTCCCTCAAATTTTAGTCTATGGGAAGTTCCTCCACTTCCCTGAAGTTGAAACTGAGAAGGAGTTCCTTCCATTCGTAGAAGGGGGGAGAACGGAGTATGTTCCAATTCCGAAAGTTTGGGGAGGTGCGCTGCAGGTACCACAAAATTGGAACAACACACCGGCAGGCGATGCTGGTGCAATCGGCTTAGTGTTCTCCAATTTCACAACTGAACCAACCCAGATGTCGTTTAAAGTTGATTTCCCGTTACCTACCTTCAGCCGTGCGGTATGGATTGATACGAGTGGCGTTCATGAGTATTCGGGAACGATTTCTCCTTCTCAACCGATAATTCTCCCGCCGTTGAGTTCCTTAGTTGCTGTTTTCGGTGGAGCGACTACTAATATGACGGATCCGGATTCAAAAATAAAATTTGATTTTGCCCTTAAGCAGAATTATCCAAATCCGTTCAATCCATCAACAACAATTCGTTTTTCATTACCCAAAGCTGAGCATATAACATTGAAAGTCTTTGATGTTCTCGGTAGAGAAATAGAGACGCTTGTTGAAGAAGAATTAAACTTTGGCGAGTATTCTGTTGTCTTTGACACGAAGAACTTACCGAGCGGAGTGTATTTCTATCGTTTAACGACACCAACTTTTTCTCAAACTAAATCAATGGAGGTTCTGAAATGAAAAAATTACTTATTACAATTGTTCTATTCGCATGGCTTATTCAACTTAATGCTCAAAATTCTTTACAAAACAAAATTGACAGTTTGGAATTTCCTCGATTATGCAAGACAAATTATTATTCACCTTCTAATTTTAAGTCGGGTTATTTAACTGACTTCGGTATTGATATAGGTTCAGATTCAAATAATACAGCGCTTATTGGCTCCTTGCGAATATATGATATGGTTATATCTTCAGAATTGGGATATAAATTTCAGTATCTCAAAGATTCACTCAATCCAAATTTGATATTGTTTCATAATTGGAATACAGTAGGTGCTTTTTTACAAGAAATATCTTACCCTACTTTTCCTAATAAACCAAAATGGTTTTCGTCTTTATTAATCTCAAGTTTGGCGGATACTGCCTATGTTGGCGATACAATTATTACTGTGAAATCTGGCGAAGGAGGTAAATTTTTGCTTTCTTTTATTGATTCAGTAAATAATAGAAAATGGAATTGGAACGATAATATTTTTATTGAAGATATTGCGAATCCAGATAGTAGTGAAATGATTTTAATCGATACGACTTCATCAAATCATCTGCACATTAAAAAATCTGCACATTATTATTATGATTTCTCAAAAATTAAACATAATCATTTACCTGATTCAAAAGTGTGGATTGTTCATTGCCCGGTATGGTCCGATTGGTGGGGGTATAATATTTCTTCGGTTTGTCCTAAGGTAAAAGTAGGTAATGATAGTATAAAGTTTAACGAACATATTGCTCGTGTAATTGCTCAAAGTTATAAGGATTTTAATGCACAACAGAACCTTATAGACGGTATTTGGCTTGATACTTATAACGATTACTACGTTGGACCATACTGTGACTTTGGTGACGCCGTAAATTCATACATAGATATGGATCTGAATGGCATTCCAGATTTGAAGGAGAACCACACTATTGGTTGGATTAATCAAAAATGGACAGAAGGACATACTGAGCTCACAATGCACCTAAGAAATTATATTGGACCTAATGTTCCAATAGTTCTGAACGATGGTGGGATTAATTCTATTCAATATGTTAATGGAATTCACTATGAAAAATTACCTGAACTTGTTTGGGATACTACTATGGGAAGTAACCCGATTTTAAGAGAACAATGGTTAGCTGCTCTACAACAATATACTGCTCAAATGACTTGTTCATCTTGTCCTTCCCCGCGTATCTGCCAGATTCAGGGTACGCAGAGCAATGGCAGCTTTACATTATACGATTTCAAGAAGATGCGAAAATCACTCACTTTCACGTTAATGAACGATGGTTATTTTTATTATTCCGATTGGTACCAATTATTTCACACTTTCTGGTGGTTTGATGAATATACCGTTGATTCAACAGGTAGTTCAGTTACTCTTGCTAACGGTAATCCGGTTGACAGAGTTGACCCTACACAGATGGACGAAGCACTTTTCCAAAAACTAAAAAAAGCAAAAGGTTATCTTGGGTTTCCGCTTGGGAAGTATCAAAGTCTAAGTGATGGAGTCTTACGCAGGGATTTTGATTATGGTGTTGTGTTCTGTAATCTTAGTCCATACGATTTCAATATATCTATTTCCGATACTTTGAAGAGAATTAAAGGAAAGCAAGATACTGTTGCAAACAACGGAGCGCCGGTAATAGGTTCATTTCTATTACCAAAGAATGATGGTATCATTTTGCTAAGAAATAATAAATTGACGGGAATAGGATCGGAAGGGAATTTGCCGGTAAGATTTGCCCTTTATCAAAACTATCCCAATCCCTTTAACTCGTCAACTAAAATAAAGTACTCTATTCCAAACTCAGCAAAAGTTTCCATAAAAGTTTATGATGTTTTGGGAAAAGAAGTAACAACATTAATGAACGAATTTCAGAACACCGGAACGCATGAAATAGAATTTGATGCAAGTAAATTATCTAGTGGGTTATATTTTTATAGAATTATCAGCGGAATTTATTCGGAAACGAGAAAAATGATATTATTGAGATGAGAGCGCGACATAACAAATGGCAGTTGCTTTAGTCATAACATTGTAATAGGAAACAGCAAGTTTTCTCGCAACAGTTTTCATTGTCACACATTTCCTCTTTTTAATTGTATTTGTATGTAGAAGGTACCTATCGCATTGTTCAAGTTGAGCGCCAACAATTTGGCTCTTGACCATATAAGAATACTCTTTCACAAATTTTAAGCCTTCTTCGCCAGTACGATGTGCATTTTTAAGTTGAGCTGAAGAAAGTCATAATTTTTTTTCTTCAAATTTTCGATGGCGTATTTACCGTCATAAACCATATCAATGGCAAAATCTTTGTCAACTAACTGTTCTTTTAAAAGGTAACAGATGGTTTCATCGTCATCGCAAACAAGAATTTTTGGATTCGTATTCATTATTAGTAATATTATTCTGTACAAAAATAACAAAAATAGATTGGGATTTAGAAACTGTTTTCTGTTTTTTGGTGAGATTAGCGCCTGTAGAAATTAGTTCAGGCGGATGGAGAAGTTTTTCAGGCAAAACGTAAGGCGAAAGTTGCGAAAATCGAACCTAATGAAGGGGAAGAAAGTGGCATGCTATTGGCTATTAACATAGCAGTAACAAAGCTTATTTTTCAATCAAAAAATAAAAGGATCACTCTAATGAAAAAACTTCTATTCCTACTTGCGGGTTTGATGCTGTTTGTTGTCTCTTCAACAAAAGCGCAGATGCAAATTCCAAAACCGCATTTGCAAGTTTCGGTTGTTTCATCAATGATGAACTCTTGGTCGGTTGCTCTTAACTGGCCCGATGTTTATGCGGCAATTTACACTTTACCGGATCACTATAATGTATATAAGAAAAAGGGAGCTATTGCCGATACGGGAAAGTTCGAAATGATTTGGATTACTCGCGAAGGTAAATTCATGGATCACAATGTATCACTTGGGAAATCGTACTCCTATTATATCGAGGCAAATTATAGAAATCAACCGGAAGTTTTTTCTGATACAGTTCAAGTTCTGGTTATTGAGGCAAACGATATTATTGCAAAAGTGAACGGTGTGGTTGTAGACGAATCAACTTTAATCCCGCTTAAAAGAGCAAAAATTGAATTTTTGCCAGTCTCATTTATGGCTGGTCCTCCATCCTGGGCAATTACTGATTCTATCGGCTCATTCAATCTGAAATTAAGACCGGGAGATTATTTTATCTTTACGGGTGCCGAAGGCTACGTGCCTGAATTCTATGATAATGCTCAAACGATGCAGCAAGCTGCAAAAGTAACTCTTAAAAGCGGAGATTTACTTACGTTCAATTTTGGGTTAAAACAACTTTTACTGCCTGATGTTTTCAGTGTAACAGGAACGGTAAAGGATGCTTCGGGAAACGCGCAAAAAGCTTTGGTTACTGCTGTTATTACAAATCGTAGACCGAATCACATGCCGGATCCGCGAGGACATAGTTTTATTGTAAGAACAGACGAATCGGGAAACTTCAAACTCTTTGCAAGAGAAAATGACACGCTGGTATTGTTTGTTGATCCAACCAACCATGCATTGCAAAGACAATTCTACAACAATAAAACAACTTTTGAAACTGCGGACAGAATTGTTGTAACGCAAGATATTACCGGAATTGATATTACGCTTGCTTCAAAAGCAGTTTATGATAATAGTATTAGTGGAACCATAACTGATTCGGCAACTTCTTCTCCGCTTAAAGCGATTGTTTATGCGTATAAAAAGAAATCGAATATGCATCAGGGTTCAAGAAGTTTTGTTCTTTCTGATAGTTTAACGGGAAGTTATTCTCTCGCAAACCTGGAGCCCGGCACCTATTATTTAGTAGCTGCTTCCAGAGGGTATCGCCCTACATTTTTTAATTATGATGGAACCCAGACACTCAATTGGAGAAATGCGGATTCGATCATTGTTACAGAAAACGGTAAGATAAGCGATATTAATTTCGCATTGCGCAAAATAAATGCTGCGGGGAATGCTATTGTTTATGGAAATATTCTTGACGCTAATGGAAACAATGTTGAAGGCGCGGTAGCTTCATTACTCAATGATAATGGAGAAGTTGTAAACGCGACCATCTCTGATCTCGACGGATCATTTATTATGGAAGGACTTTCTTCCGGGAGCTATCAATTAAGCTCATCCGTTGTTGATTATAATAGCGCCGAAGCAAGTAACGTTACCGTGGAGACAACAAACAATTATGTTAATGTTGATCTTGTATTAACCGAGGACGCATTAACTTCTGTTGAAACTTCAACGAATAATATTGTTACCAACTACGCATTAAGCCAGAACTATCCGAACCCGTTTAATCCCAGCACATCGATCAGTTATCAACTTCCTACAAGCGGACTTGTAACGATAAAAGTTTACAATGTTATCGGAAAAGAAATTGCAACGTTGGTAAATGAATATCAACAAAGCGGAAGTTATTCTAAAGAATTTTCAGCAAACGGATTAACCTCCGGCGTCTACTTCTACACAATTAAATCCGGAAATTTTACCGCAACTAAGAAAATGATTTTTCTAAAATAAAAATGTATCGCTCCCGTATAAGGGAACGAGTTTAAATACTTATAAACAAAAAAAAGGAAAACAATAATGAAAAACTCAAAAAAATTCTTGCTGAAATTTTCTTCAGCAATTTTTATTCTGTTCTTTGCATCTTTTATAGGATGTAAGAATTCTCCTACCGATTCGGTAGTGAATACTGAACCGACGACCGACAAAGCGGCGTTAGAAAAAATAACCCTTGAAGATTCTGCTCTCTCTTCGTTTGAACTAAATTATAATGAAGAAGGGATGATGGATATGATGAGTCCTATGGGTATGGGAAAAACTACATCAGAAATTTTCCCGGTAAAAGTCGGCAGAAAAATTACATCGGTTACAAGAACCTTCACAATCACTCAGCTTTCGGATACAACCGCTGAAGGGAACTTAGTCCTTGTCTTTACCGGAAATCTTCTAATCGGGGTTACGAAAGATCCTTCTATAAAATCAATTGATACGGTCATCTCTAAACCGTTTGTAACTACCGTTGAACGGAATGTTAAGTTTGTTAAGGTAGCGAATACTAATCACCCGCTACAAAATTGGAGAATCTCCGCATCATCGTTAACGAAAGGCGGAACCAACAGTGCTAACATATTTATTAAAAGCATTACGGTAAAACTTCCTTCCGGCGATGAAATATTGATTACCGATCCTTTGAATTATTACCTCTCTCATGGATTAGGGAGGATGAAACAAATTCCTATCGTTTCTCAAAATCAAGATGTTACGGTTGAAGTTGAAATTCATAGTGCCTACGCAAGTGAAGACTTTGTTTCTTTAACTTATGGCGCAGGGTTTCATAATAAGATGAATCGCGCAAAGAGAAAATTTGTATTGCTTTCAGATGATGGTCTTGGAAATAAAGTTTATTCTCAGACCTATAGAGCAAATTCGTTTATGGGATATTTCCACGCTGTTATTGACGCAATGCCAACACAGGTTATAAAAGATGATACCGCTCCGGTTGAATCAAGCGACTGGGGATTTCCGTATATAGTTAAATAGTTCTTTCAAGTAATGTTGTGGAAGACGTTACTGCAGGTTATGCCTCTTCCTGCAGTAACTTTTTTACTAGTGTTCTTAAAACAGTGTAAAACATTCGACTTTTGTACTAACAATTATTCTCTTATTTTTCAGATGCAAAACGTGCAGCAAACAAATTATTCAATGAAAAAATATTTTCAACATAGTCTTCTTCTTCTTTTTACGGCTTACTTTTTGGGATGCGGAAAACCGGGTCCAACAGAAGTGGTTAATGATATTCCAAATGATCAGGAACCGCTGCAAATAGAAGTGCTTGCACAAAATCCGGAAGATGCTCTCTATAAAGGGACGTATGATTCAACGGGAATGCTCAATCAAATGCCGCAAGCGGAAACATTTCTGTTTATCAGCAAGAACGTAGTTTCGGAAAAATTTCTTTCGATTGGATATGATGTTGCTCAAGTTTTCTTTTTTGATAAATCCCATCCTGTTATGTTACCGAATGGAAGAATGTTCGGCTTTAAAATGAAAAAAGTTATTCCGCCTAAAATAAATTCCGTTCAAACAAAAGAAGTTCCTCAGCATATTCGTTTTGGAATGGGTGCTTTTGTGAGAGATACTGTTCTTGGTTCAAAGTATATGCTCAGCAGAACAGGAATTTTGGGCGACTCTCTCTCATTACACTATAATTCTTCAGTAAAGTTTGAATACCGGGAAAAGATGATGAGTCCCCCGATTGCATTTACTGTTGACATGCCGGAACAAATTATCGGGAAAGTATCCGTCACGCAAAACAATAAAGGAGAAAAACTTTTATTGCTTGAATGGAATAAGGGAACGAAAGATTCGGTTGAAATTATTATCGGCGGAAAAATTAAAAACGAAAAAGCTGCAACTGCATTTTTTAAACTTCGCGTAAAAGATAACGGACAGTTGAAAATTGCTCCTCAATTAATAAGAGCTATTCCGAAAGGTCAATTTGATAAGTTATTCTTTTCGTTTGTCAGAAACGCGGTGTCCCGCCGTGTTGAGCAATCACTCGAATTTTTTACACTAATTCAGAACACTCACAGCATTATTATAGATTATCCTTGAGAAAAGCGGCAAATTACTTTATACTTTTTTTTTATATTTTTTTAAGAGAAGGAATCGCACAAGAATCTTTCTCTTTAAATGGATTTAAAAGTTTTATGAACAAAGATTTTATCTCTTCGACGGAAAACAATGCCACCAACTTTTCATCGGTGAAAGATGTGGCGATTGGAGTTTTGTTCGGCGCGGAGCTTACCTCTCCAACCGCTTCAAATTTGTACGCATTCGGTATTGCTAAAACATTCGGAGGTTCGAATATTTTTCTGCGATATTCTCCGGGATTCTTCAAAGAATTTACTCTCTTAAAAAATCAATCTATTGTCGGCAGCGACTCTTCCGCTATTTCACTCAAAACCGATTTGAAATACCAGGAATATTTTTCTGCCGGATATTCATATAAGATTAGCGGAAAACTTAGCGGCGGATTTACCTTGAAATATTTTAACGAAGAATTTAGCCAGGATGCAATTGGCGCTGTTTTTACTGACTCTTCTCTTTCTCTGATCAGGAACAACGAAACCGAATCAATGAAGTTGTGGAATGTTCAATTTGGCTGTGATTATCTTTTTACCCCTTCGCTTCGTTTATCACTTTCAGCTTCAAATTTTTTTAATATGAAAAACGGTTCACTGAGCGAAACAAATAAAGCATTCGAATTGCGCACTCCGAAAAATTTGCGTATCGCTCTCTATACACAACCATTGCAGTCTGTTGAAGTGAATCTTCTTTATGAAACTTTTAAAGCGATGCAAGCTTCGGTTGGGAAAACTTTTTTGTTCAATAAATTTTCTTCTTCGTTAGACTGTACATATTTTTCTGATTTTTCGCTCAACGGAATCCAGCCTTCATTATCCCTTCAGTATGGAAATATTTGCGCTGCTGTTACTGGAGTAATTTATTTTTCAAACATTAAAAAAACGTCTTCATTGTCGGACCTCACCGCCAACGGAATTACCAATCTTGTGCACAATAAGTACAGCAGCAATAAAGTAGCCTTTAACCTTTCGTATCTCTTAAATACGACGCAAGAAAAATTAGTGCAGTTTGTTGATGTAACGGTTGCAAATTCGCTCTTCCCCACCTTCACCGAGCGTTTTGTTGATGAACCTTTCGCAGTTGCCCGGGTAGTAAATTTATCCGACAAACCGGTTTCCGTTAAGCCAAGCAGTAAGATTGATAAAATTAATTCCGAAGTAATTTATTCGCCAAATGTTTTGGTACAGCCGAAAGATACTGTTTCCATTCCGTTTTATACAGTTGTTTCCGAATCGTATTTCACCGCGAATCCGGAAATCTCTTTTGTCAATTTTTTTCTTCTCACAGAAAATCGTGATACGGATGACGAAATTCAAAAACCAATTCTTGTTAATTCCTCAAATGCGTGGGACGGTGAAGTAAGTAACCTGCGCTATTTTGTTAAAAAGGATTTTGATTTTTCATCCACAACTGCAAAACGGCTTCTTTCTGCACATAAAAATGAATTGGACACTGCAAATTCAGCACTATTAAATTTTTTACAAGCAAAAATTCTTTTTAATGAAATTATTACCGGCATGCTTTACATCGCTGATCCTCTTGCTTCAAACGATCGTGTGCAGTTCCCGCACGAAACGATTGATGTTAAAGGAGGCGACTGCGATGATCTTTCTGTTTGTCTCGCTTCTTTATATGAAAGCATCGGCATCGAAACCGCCTTTGTTGATTACCGTGGGAATGATCACAGCCGGCACGTGCATCTTCTTTTCAATACAAACCTTTCGCCTGCTGAAGCCGGTTTAATTACTCAAAATGATAAGAAATATTATGTAAGAAAAAATTCACTCGGAGAAGAAAAAATTTGGATCCCGCTTGAAACTACAGAACGTTCCAACTTTACAAATGCATGGGAAAAAGGTGTTGAAAAGTTTTCAAACGAAGCGCTCGATCAATTGGGGCTTATTAAAGGGACTGTCCAGATAATAGAAATTTATTAAACTTGATTAACGAATAGAGATACTTATGAAAAAGATAATGATAATGACCGCAATTTTAGCTTGCTCTCTTTTTGCACAATCGTATAAAATTGAAAAAGTTCAAGGCACAGTAAAAGCGTTGATAGGAAACAGCGAGCAATGGGTTGATGTAAAAGAGGGAACGATGGTTTCTTCATCCACTGTTTTAATGACGGATAAAAATGCTTTGATCGTACTTTCCGGTAGAGGAATAAAATTTACATTAAAACCTTCTGCGGCTTTGTCGGTTAACAGCTTAAAGCGAATGACGATAGATGAACTATTGCTTGCACTTGCGATGGAAGAAATCCTTTCAACCCCCGCAAAGAAAAAAGATAATAAAAGCATGAACACCGCTATTTACGGCACGAACGAAAGCGGAGCCAAAACTGCTGCGGTTCCAACAAACTTACTTGGCGATTTGAAATTGAACGGCGCACGCCAGCTTGCGGAAAATGGTTTCAAAGAAACCGCGATTTTAACTGCAAAAGAAACCTACCGGAAATATCCGGACACACAGAAAAATATTTTAACGCGCATCTACTTTGCAGAACAGATGATGCAGCTTTCCCTTTTTGATGAAGCGTTAGCTGAATATTCGCAAATACAAAACTTACCGTTAAATGATCCGCAATCTAAAGAGGTTCATGAGAAATTAGATTTTCTTAAAAAGAAACTTTCGGGAATGTAATTGGAAAGGGAAGAGAATTATTCCGTAAAGACGGGGCATGCCCCGTCTCTAACTAAAATCTAATTATTTTCTTGCCGTTTTGTGCAGAATACTTGTGCTGATTATATAAAGAGACGTGGTTACTTTAACAAAATCATTTTACGGCTTTGGACAAAGCTGCCGGCGCGTAAAGTGTAAAAATATATTCCGCTTGCAAGATTGTTTCCTTTGAAATCAATCTTGTAATTGCCTGCCGGTTTTTCTTCATTCACTAATATTGCAACCTCATTCCCAAGTACATCATAAACTTTTAAACTAACTTTACGGTATACTGCTAACTGCCAACTGATGACTGTACTCGGATTGAACGGATTAGGATAGTTTTGATTTAACTGAAAATTTAACGGAGTTGAAACATCGTCTTCAACATCCACAACATCAGCACCAAACCAGCGCATTGCCTGCACCAGTGGAGAGACTCTATCAAATCCATACCAGAAATAACTTGATGGCGGACTATCTAATGATAATGGATCGAATGCAAGGAATGCAATTTTGTTTCCTGCGTCTAAAGTTCTATGTGCGCCTACATTGTAAATATTTCCGTCAATGCCTTTGGCTGTAATATCAACAACAGTTCCAGCGACGGTTTCAAATCCATCCAACCAATTTGAGTAAGTAGAACCTAATTCATATGTTGGATCAATTTTTAACGAGTCTTCATTTAGTGCAAGAACTTTTAAGTAAAGCGAATCTCCGAGTTCGGCTCCGGCAACAGCCGCAGCTAAGGAAGCTTTTTTCTCATCACCTGCTGTTGCGTAATTAATGTCATTATGGTCTGAAGAAATACCCAGTATATCATACTGAAAATCACCTGGAGCATAAGTTGTGTCATTCCAATTTGTAATAGTCCCAAGATAGTCATCACCGGCTAACAGGTAATTATGAGTTGGGGAAGCAGCTAACCATTCTTTAATAACAGCATTGTTATTATCTTCTGGTCCAGTGGTAGTGATCTCAAAAATGTTCTGATAATTATCAACTAATTCCTTGGTTAATTTACCATATGCCCATTTATCCTTCGGGAAATTGATAATTTCAGAAGAGTCGGTTGTTAAACCGTTATTTCCGAAATAATATGATGGTGGAAAACCTGTCGTTTTATTAAAACCGTTAAATACTATTAACGAAGGATTTGTTGCATTACATGGACGTGTATAATAAGAGAGTGACTCGCTTTCAAACGACACTCCAGCCGCATTTATATAGGAAGCATAATAGATAACTGTAACCCCGCATCCTGCATCCGGTATCCATCCATTGAATTTTTGAACAAGACTGTCAGCATCTGTGGTTGTCATTTCTGTTTTTGCAAAAGTGATTCCTTTGTCAAAAGAATAATTCAATTCAACTTTACTTTTGCCGATATCTTCAAGTCCGCAATGGTTTACGATGGCAGATACTTCTCTTGGCACAGGGCTTAAAGTTGTCGGAACATACGAAACAGCATTTCCTCTGAAAGGCCAGCACCCACCTTCAAGTAATTCAATCTCTAGAGCAAAATCAAATGTATATAACCGTGACCACCAACCAAAATCAATACCCGGTTGTAATCTCCCGTTGCTGTAATATTTAAATCCTGTATAACCATTAACGAAGCCGGCGCTAATTCCTACCCGCATGGAATCCATTTCAGAATTAAGATTACGAACTGCCACACCAATAATTTCATGACTTTTTACAATCACGTCTTTTCCCAAA
>Ga0210012_1002445_pt1 | contig 16114 bp, 10 predicted proteins | sample CryGeymeta201504_FD_183974 | JGI IMG/M metagenome (GOLD analysis project Ga0210012, IMG submission 183974) | Groundwater microbial communities from Crystal Geyser aquifers in Utah, USA - Crystal Geyser metaG 2015-04 (SPAdes) (version 2) | ecosystem: Environmental > Aquatic > Deep subsurface >... | reverse complement strand
CTCGGCACCATACTTAAAGCACGACATCAAATACGTTGGTCGTGTTTTTGTTTTTCTTTTCTGAATAACGGCATGGTTGTATAGTGTAAGTACTATGTTGAATTATATGCGTTTTTTATCTACAATTTTGCTCTTTAGTTTTTTTGTTCTGGGCTTACCTCTCACCTCTTTTGCGTCAGATCCCTATGTAAATTCAATAAATGGCACATCGTCGCATGTTTATCAACCACAAAATTCGCTGGGTTCACCAGATGAAAATTATGCTGATTTTTTAGAACAAGATGCATTTATTGTACTCGACTTTGGTGAATCGGAAGAAGGTGATGGTTACCTAACCTTGTATTACAAAGCTTTAGACTTCAGTAATCGTTATAACGTTATTTTTTACGATCAAGATTTGAATTTTCTTTATTCTCACGGTGATTATTTAGAAGCTCAATCCACATCAATCACCATCCCCTACGAAACAGGACAACCGTATCGTTATGTAAAGGTAGAAAATAATGGTGCTGACCCATGGAAATTAGATGCCGTAGAAACATCTCATATTTTCGTAGCAGAAGAACCTATCATGGAACCAGAGCCTGTAGTAATTTCTGATCCTCTTCCAGAACCAATCAATGAACCAATCAATGAACCAATAATTACTCCTTCCCCATTCTTGGTAGGTGATCTGATTAAACTGACCGATGATGGCAACAGTGAAACAGAATATGACTCTGCTGTTTACACTGTGGGTGCAGACGGTAAACGCCATGCTTTTCCAAATCTTCAGGTATTTAATTCTTGGTATGCAGATTTCTCTTCAGTTAAAATAGCTGACCCAAATGAAATGTCGGCTCTTGCATTGGGAAAAAATGTAGTGGTACGCCCCGGTACATTCCTTGTTAAATTAACAACGGATCCTAAAGTCTACGCCGTAGAACCAGAAGGAATATTGCGTTGGGTTTCGAGTGAAGAAATTGCCACTGGACTATATGGCACAGACTGGCAAAAAAGAGTGACAGACATACCTGATACTTTTTTTGGAAATTACACAGTAGGCGAACCAATTATTGGCACAATTCACCCTGATGGGTCTTTTGCTGAAGATCCAACACAATCAGGATCAGTGCTTTATATTAAAAACGGAATCCGCCGAAGGTTGAGTGTTGAAAAAGAAGATACACTCCGAATACAACCACGCTTTGTTATTCAGGATCTTTCTTTGGATCTATTCAATACTTACGTAGACGGAGGACTGTTGGGCGAAAATGAAGCCGAAGCCTACCCTTACTAGTTTTACGAGTTCAAACCAAAAAAGGCACTCTTTCCAGAGTGTCCTTTTATTTAATGTGTGTTTGATCTATAAGATAGATGTTTTAAGCCTCTACAACGCCCTCTAAGCCCCGTTTAACCCTAAAAGGAGTCTTTCTACACACCTGGTTCTAAAAACGGCTTGTACATCATAATGGCCTTATTTTCTGCCACAACTTCTTCACTCAGAAAATCCCCTGTTATTTGATCAAAAATCATTTTGACCAAATAATTTTGCCGAACGTACCCTCCCCAGGATTCATGAGTAATCTTTGGCTCTCTTTCTTCTATTTTATAACGATACGGAATCTCCTGATCACTCACCCACCTGCCGATCAATTCTGTATCAGTAATCTCTAAAATTAATTGAAAGTTTTGCTTGGTATTATTCTCAATACACAAGTCGAGTTGTGGATAATAACAAGTTGCTCCAGACCCAAAAGGTTGTGATCGATTTACATCAGGAAAAACATCATATCCATGACGCCAGCGTTCTGTAATTGTCAGCGGTGTATGAAGGGTCATCCAGTAAATAAGGTTTGACAGCTGACATAATCCACCACCTGTCCCCTTATCAACCCTCCCCTGCTTTAAAACCATTCCTTCTTTATACCCTTTTCTTTTTGTAGGATTACCAATCAAACGCCAATAAGAAAAAATTTTACCTGGCTTAACAAGACAATTGTTTATCTTGTGAACCGCCAACGTGAGATTATTTATCTTGTTGTCTTGTAAAGACGCACCGTCTCCATTCAAAGGTCTTCGCAAAGGTGTTCTGTGTTCAAAAATAACGTAAGAACTTTTATCCACAAACTCTTGTTTTGCAATTTTTTTGGTTGATAAAACCCAAACCAACCTCTTGCGAAGGCCGTGCAAATAATTCCCCAAGTACAAGCGTATTTTAGAACGTTTTTTTGGATAATTCATAACCCGTCATAATACTCCAAATAATGGTTTTTAACAACAAAAAAGCCGTCACACACATGACGACTCAATTGGTCGGGCTGATCCGCCAGAGGCGGACGGCCTCCTGATCCCAAACCAGTCACAAAATCAATCTATCCTCCTCCACAAACAAAAAAGCCGTCACACACATGACGACTCAATTGGTCGGGCTGACAGGGCTCGAACCTGCGGCCTCCTGGTCCCAAACCAGGCGCTCTAAGCCTACTGAGCTACAGCCCGATGATATTTTTCAAGAACTCGCGTCCCTTTCCTGACTTGAAAAACCGTTCTCGCTTCAGTGCTTCCGTTTTGGTAAGTAATGTTTCGGAATAGACCAGTTTCCATGGTCCTTTTCCTTTTGTCCAATTACCTAAGTCAGAATTGTGATAGCGTAACCGTTTTTCAAGATTGGAAGTGATTCCTTTGTAAAGGAGATTCTCTGGATTGGCAATTACGTATAATGCGTATTCCATGGATTCTTTACCTGCTGAGCTACAGCCCGATAAATGCAATGTGCAGGGCAGACTTTACCAGAGGGTCTGGTTTTTTTCAAGGCCGGTTGCCCACACGTTATTATTCGGGTAAGATTGTCGCCGAATCTTGAAAAACTATATGAAACAGCAATACACGATTTCTCTCGTTGCCCTGATCTCACTCCTCTCTGCACCTCTCACTCTTCATGCTGGTGGCTTACCTTACGCTGGGTCAAATAATTACCTTACAGATAACGGTGCTGTTAAAGGTGCTATAGATAACACAGCTGCCCCTCTCGACAAAAGAGCTCCTCTAGATATGTCGACCGGGGAAACAACTCTTCTTGATCCATTAGGCGATGTTTTGGATCGTATGGGTCAACCGTCAGAAATAAACGCTGCTTGGGCTGATATAAAATCCGTTTCGTTTTTTAAGGACTTAGGCAAAAACAGCTGGCGTATGACTGTTAGTGTTGGTGGTTCTATTCCAACAGTTCCTCCAGTTGGCACTCAAGTGATTGCTCAAATTGATCGCGACAGTTTATCAGAAAATAACGATCGTATGCCTGGTGAAAGACAGAATGTTGATCGCATTTATACGGTTAGTTTTTCTGAATCTGGCTGGAATACTTCCTTCGAAAAATACGAAGCCGGTGTTTGGCAAAAAACTGACACCGCAGCAACTTCTTCTGTTGAAGGTGATCAGGTTGTGATTCGTATTCCTTTTGAAGAACTAGATGAAACAAGCGAACCTACCTGGCGAGCAATTATGAGTGTAGACGACAAAGGCGCTTCTCAAATTGACGCTGCCCCTTCTGTAGGTTTCCCAGACATCATTCCAGATGCAATCGAAGGTACAAACACAGCAACAGATTCATCAAATACAGCAGATGAAACAAAAGAAGCTGGTGATCTATTACCTAAATTAGGCGCACAACAACTAGCTGCTCTCGCTTTAATTGCTGGTGCTGCTGCAGTACTCGGAATCAGTCTTTGGCGTGGCCAAAAGAAAGAAGACGAAAAAAAATCATAAAAACATCATGTGACTTTTGTTTCTCGTGCAGGTGAAAAATTAGCTCATGCCCTAGCATCTTTTGGTTTTTCACCAGCCGATTTGGTTGCTGCAGATTTTGGTAGTTCAACTGGTGGCTTTGTTGATTGCTTATTACAAAATGGTGCCAATAAAGTTTACGCAGTCGAAACTGGTTACGGTATTTTGGATTGGGGTCTCAGAAATAATCCTCAAGTCATTGTGCTAGAAAGAACAAATGCCATGCATGCCAAACTACCAGAAAAAGTTGATTTGATTACCTCAGATACCAGTTGGACCAAGCTCAATAAGGTATTGCCCAACATACGTAAAAATCTCAAACCAACCGGCCAAGCAATCGTACTAGTCAAACCTCACTACGAAGCAGATACAAAACATTTGCGCAAAGGAAAATTACCAGACGAAGCAATCGAAGAGGTCTTAGAAGAAGTACGGAAACAAATAAAAGAAGTATCCTGGGAGATTCTAAAAGAAGTCGAATCTCCTATTGTCGGCAAAAAAGGAGGAAATAAAGAATATCTTTTCCTACTAAACCCCTTGCCAGAATCAAATCCATAAGATACAATTCACCCGCAAATCTTGAATTTGCGGGCGTCGTATAATGGCTATTATTCCTGCCTTCCAAGCAGGAGACGGCGGTTCGATCCCGCTCGCCCGCTCCAAAAAATCATCTCGCAAGAGGTGTTTTTTTATTTACGATCCAATCGCCGTAATAGCAATTGCCAACGCATCAGCTGCGTCATCTGGCTTGGGGATTGCGTTTAGTTTTAGGAGCATTTGTACCATTTCTTGAACTGCTTTTTTGTCTGCTCCCCCATCTCCCGTGACTGCTTTTTTGATTTGTGAGGGGGCGAATTCTAAGATTGATAGTGATCTTTCGGCGGCTCTTAAGAGAATTAAGCCACGAGCTTCGGCTACTTTTAAACCGGTGGTTACGTTTGTAGCGAAACGTAGTTTTTCAACACTAATAACGTCTGGCTTTAGAACATCAAACAACTCTCCCAAATCAACATAAATATTTCTTAAGCGCTCAGCAAAAATCATTTCTTTGGGGGTGGAGATTATTCCGGCGTCAACATAATAAATCACTCCCCCTTGCACATCTATACAACCAAAACCCAAGCGACCAAATCCAGGATCAAAACCTAATATGCGTTTTATTGGTGTCATGTGATTTGTTTATTTCTTAAAACGAAATAATTATAAGCGTCCTCGAAATTTTTTGGAAACTGTTTTTCAAAAATCAACCAAACCCCATCTTTATCGGGATAATCCTTATACCTACTTTCAAAAACAGCTTTTCTGGCATTAGTCCACTTTTTCTCTCTTTCATCTTTATTTAAGTTTTTCATCTTATCCAAAACGTATTTTCGTAAAGGTTTCATTCCACCACCTATATCTAATCCAAAAAAAGATGCTACAAATATACCTGCCTCAACAGAACTCATGCCATAATCACTGAACCCCTCTTTGCCATAAGAATCTATAGCATTACTTATGGTATCAAACAAATCTCCATACCTGCCTTCCATATTAAAAACTGTGGTGATCATAGAAAACATGTCTTGTTTTTTAGAATCTATGGAAGTTATTTTTTGATCTGCTTTTTTGTTAATGAAAAGACGAAAAGTATTTGAAATTAAAACCTCAAATAACTTTAAATCAACCTTAAAACTTTCAATTTTTTTTATCAGGATCATCTAATTTTTCAAAAGATGTGCCCTTTAATTTTTCCCAGTCATTATCTTGATATCCCCCTCTTAAAATAAGGCCAGCCTTAACCGTTGTTTTATTGAAAAAAATGTTTATTTTATTTGTAAAAAGTTCAACTTTTTCCTGTAATTCTTGAGAAAAATCATCTAAAGATAGATTTTCCTCAGACTTCATTTTTGTTACAAAATCAAACCACTCACGTCGAATTGAACTTAATTCTTTTATTTCTTCGGCAAAAAAATTTTCAAGATATTCAAATCTCAAATCTTTTATCAATTCCCTGCCCTTATAATCATAAACATCATCTACTTGTTTACGCGCTTTATTATAAAATGACTCTTCAATTTCACTTGTTAAAAAATAAGAAGTTAAAACGGCGTTCTTGTTATACCCTGGAAACTTGTCGCAAAAATTATTCAAACATTCACCCATTGCACTTGTTGTCTTTTCGATAAAAAAATCACGTGTCACCTTATGTTCAAAAAAATCCTTTGGTCGCATTTTTTTATTTTTTCTTCATTGACAAAAAGACGGTAATCTACATCACTTTTGTTGTAAATTTTATCATCTAATTTTTTGCCCTTTACTATAGATCCAAAAACAGACAAACCTATAAAGCCTGGGAAAACATCATTAGTTTCATCAAAAACTTATTTCATGGTCTGAATTCTTTCTCTAGAAAACACATCATTTGAGACTTCGTACATTTTTTCTGCACTGGGAATATAGGGTATTTTTTCTTTCATAAAATGTTTTTCTTACTTATTATAATGGATTATAACAGAAAGACCACCCATTAAAGGTGGTCTTTCTTTTTGGTTTGGAATGAGTTGATTTTATTCTTCTGATTCCCCTTCCTCTTCTGCGTAAACTACTGGTTTTGACGTATCGACACCGAATCCAGTCCCTGCTGGAATTAAGCGACCGATAATTACGTTTTCCTTTAGTCCTGCGAGAGGATCAATCTTTCCGGTTACCGCTGCGTTAATAAGAACACGAGAGGTTTCTTGGAATGAGGCGGCTGAGAGCCATGACTCTGTAGAAAGTGATGTCTTGGTGATACCAAGAAGCAAATCTTCTACAACAGGAACTGCTTGTCCTTTTTCCAAATAACCTTCTGCATCCAAGAAAACAGCTTTTTCTACAATCTCTCCCGGCAAGAGATCTGTGTCGCCTGGGTCAATCACTCGAACACGACTAAACATTTGACGAATCAAAAGCTCAATGTGTTTGTTGTTGAGTTTCTGTCCTTGGCTGGCGTAAATAAACTGCATTTCTTTTGACAGGTAACGCTGCACGGCATCTTTTCCTTTGCATTTGAAGAGTACCTGCAAATCAAGGTTTCCATCAGTCAAAGCATCACCTGCAGTAACTTCATCGCCTTCTTTAACGTAGAGCGAGAATCCAGGTGGAATGATGTATTCACGAACTTTATCTGTTTCGTAAATGACAGTAATAGATCCAGCTTTAGCTGCGGAAACTGTTCCCGAAAATTCGCTGGTTATTTCTTCGCCACTACGCTTTATGCCAAGCACTTGACCCATTTTAACGGCAGCACCTTCTTCTACACGCATTTCTCCGGTGCGTCCAATGGAGTACTTAACTTCTTCTACACCACGATAGTGGATAGAAACAGTCTTTTGACCCGGACGTGTGTCAATGATTTGTTTACCGGTTAGGGCTTGAACTATTTCACGTTGAGCTGTTTCTACAGAGATTTTTCCAGAAACTTCGGCCATGACAGCTTTCTGTTTTGGATTTCGCGCTTCGAATAATTCTTCAACACGTGGCAAACCTTGGGTAATGTCTTTTCCGGCAACACCTCCAGTATGGAAAGTACGCATGGTTAGCTGAGTTCCAGGTTCTCCAATTGATTGAGCAGCCACGATTCCGACAGCTGTACCCAATTTAACCAAGTGGTTGTAGGCCAAATCGTATCCATAACACTTCTGACAAACACCCCGACGAAGTTTACAGGTCATCACAGAACGCACGTGAGCTTCTTGCAAATCGTCTTTAGCGGTTTCGAGATCACGAATATGTTCTTCTGTGATCAATGAATTGGCTGGTATCAATACTTTGCGTCCACCTGGTTTAACAATGTCAGACAAGGTGTAACGACCCAAAATACGAATAAGCAAGGCTTCTCCGATTTCATCGGACTCTTCCTTGGTCAAAACAACACCAGTTTCATCTCCACAGTCTTCTTCTTTAACAATTACGTCTTGCGCTACATCTACCAAACGACGGGTTAGATAACCGGCGTTAGCGGTACGCAAAGCAGTATCAGTCAAACCTTTACGCACACCGTGACTCGAAATAAAGAACTCAAGCACATCATAACCATCGCGGAAAGAACTCTTAACTGGAAGTTCGATAATATCTCCAGAAGGGTTAGCTACGAGTCCTTTCATACCAACTGTCTGGGTAAGCTGTCCCCAAGTACCACGGGCACCGGACTCAATCATGGTGTAAGCGGGGTTGTCTTTTGGAAGTGATCCTTTTACATGCTCTGAGATACGATCTTTAATTTCATTCCAGACTTTAATGATTGATTCATGACGCTCGCGCTGTGTAAGTAGTCCTTGAGCGTAGTAATCCTCAACCTCACGAACACGCTTGTCCCCTTCTTCTAGGAGTGCTTGCTTTTCTGGAAGTGCGGGCAAATCACTTGTTCCATAAGAGTAACCAGAACGTGTACTGAATTCAAAACCAGTTTCTTTAAGTTGATCGAGTAGTGCGGCTGTTGCCTCTAGTCCATGCAACTCAAGGTGATATTTAACAATGTTAGACAATTCCTTTTTACCCATCACTTGGTTCATAAAAGGAATGTCTTGTGGGAACTGCTGGTTTAAGATAATGCGTCCAATGGTTGTTAGAGTAACACCACCTTTTTGCAAACGCACTCGCACCCAATCATGCAAAGTTAAATGACCTGTCTGGTAGGCATAAATAGCATCAGATTCAGTCGCAAAAACTCGAGCGGTCTTTTCGTTTAATTCTGTAAGTTCCATGCTGAGGTAAAAAGCTCCCCAAGCGATATCTTTTCCTGGAGTGGCCACCGGACTTCCGTGGGCAGGCTTTAGCAAGTTACGAGTCGCAAGCATGAGAGTTTCTGCTTCGTGTTTGGCTTCGTCGGTAAGTGGAACATGGACGGCCATTTGGTCTCCGTCAAAGTCGGCGTTATAAGCATCACAAACGAGAGGGTGAACACGAATAGCTTTTCCTTCGATTAAGAGAGGACGAAAAGCTTGAATACCCAAACGGTGAAGCGTTGGAGCACGGTTCAACATAACGAATGACTCCTTGGTGATTTCTTCTAAGATATCCCAAACTTCTGGACGATCACCTTCTATAAAACGATTGGCAGAACGAATGTTGTGAACGAATTCACGTTCTATAAGCTTAGAAATTACAAACGGTTTAAACAACTCAAGAGCCATTTTCTTTGGAATACCACACTGGTCTAGTTTCATGTGTGGACCCACAACGATAACAGAACGTCCTGAATAGTCGATACGTTTTCCAAGAAGGTTCTGACGGAAACGTCCTTGCTTTCCTTTAAGTTGATCGGCCAAAGACTTTAGCTGACGTTTTTTACCAGTCGCTGCAATAACGGTTTTGCTGCTGCGTTTGCTGTTATCGATAAGAGCATCGACAGCTTCTTGCAACATGCGTTTTTCGTTACGAGAGATAACTTCTGGTGCATTTAAATCTTTGAGGCGACGCAAACGATTGTTGCGGTTAATAACACGGCGATACAAATCGTTTAAGTCAGATGTCGCAAAACGACCACCGTCAAGTGGAACCATTGGACGCAAGTCTGGTGGGATTACTGGTAAGACCGACAAAATCATCCATTCTGGACGAATTTTGTTTAGGAACAGAGACTTGAGCAATTTAAGACGACGCAAAATGCGGTTGCGTTTTGCTTTGGAAGCGCCTTCCAAGTCATCTTCGAGTTCAGTCATTGTTTTCTCCAAATTGACTCGGCGAAGAAGCTCGTAAATAGCTTCAGCACCAATCATGGCCTCAAACACATGACCATACCTTAGCGACCAATCATGGAAGGTTGCTTCAGAAATAATCTGCATTATTTTCATTGTTTTGAGCTCTTTTTCTACTTCTAAGAAGTCTTCTTCGAGTTCAGCCATTTTGTTGTCGCGGATTTCTTCTAAACTCGCCAATTCTTTCTTTTGAGCTTTGTCGTCAGTTGGGAATTTTTGTGGTACTCGACCGGCGTCACGTTTGTATTCGCCTTCGATCATTTTCTTTTTACTGTCGTATTCGCTACGAACCTGCTCTAGAGTTTGCTCACGAGCTTCTTCGTTGACGTCGGTTACAATAAAGTTGGCAAAGTAGATAACTTTTTCAATGCTCTGCACAGACATGTTGAGCACAGTTCCGATTTTGCTTGGAATACCTCGCAAAAACCAAATATGCGAAACAGGTGCGGCAAGTTCAATGTGCCCCATGCGTTCACGTCGAACGATGGCTCTTGTTACTTCTACTCCGCATTTATCACAAACGATTCCTTTGTAACGGATTTTTTTGTATTTACCACAGTAACATTCCCAGTCTTTAGATGGCCCAAAGATTTCTTCGGCGAACAAACCGCTTTTTTCTGGTTTTTGTGTACGATAGTTGATCGTTTCTGGTTTCATTACTTCGCCGTGACTCCACGAACGAATGACCTCCGGCGATGCCACTCGCAAGCGAATAGCATCGAAATCCGTAGTTTTTAGTGTGTCGTTTTTTGGTATCATATTATGCCGTCTCACCTTTCTTTTCGCCGGTCATAATCACCGACTTACCGTCCTTTAAGAGTTCCACATCCATACAAAGTCCTTTAAGCTCTCGAATGAGCACATTGAACGATTCCGGAATGTTTACTTTGCGAATTGTTTCACCTTTGATGATTGATTCGTAAGCCTTACTTCGACCTGGGACATCATCTGACTTAATGGTCAAGATTTCTTGCAAAGTATGAGCGGCTCCATATGCTTCGAGCGCCCAAACTTCCATTTCTCCAAAACGTTGTCCACCAAACTGAGCTTTTCCTCCAAGCGGTTGCTGTGTAATGAGGGAGTATGGCCCAATAGAACGTTGGTGAATTTTGTCTTCAACCATGTGAGCTAGTTTTAGGATATACATGTAACCCACAGTCACAGGGTGATCAAAAGCATCTCCAGTTCGTCCATCAAACAAAGTAAGTTGTCCACTTTCCGGGAATCCGGCGAGTGCAAGCTGTTCTTTGATGGTAGACTCAGCAACTCCATCGAGTACAGGTGTTGATACATTGAATCCCAAAGCGTTGGCAGCAAGTCCTAAGTGAACCTCGAGAATCTGTCCCAAGTTCATACGAGAAACCACACCAAGTGGAGTCAAAATAACATCAGCCGGGGTTCCATCTTCCAAAAACGGCATGTCTTCGATTGGAACAACCTTAGACACAACACCTTTGTTTCCGTGACGACCGGCAACTTTATCTCCAACCTGGATTTTTCGAAGTCCGGCAACGGTAACCTGAATAGACTTGATTACACCTGGGTTTAAGTTGTCACCTTCTTCTCGAGAGAAAACAGTAATAGCCACAACCTTACCCTGCACTCCATGTTCGAGGTACAAAGATGAATCACGAACATCGCGTGCTTTTTCTCCAAAAATTGCACGAAGCAATTTTTCTTCAGCAGAAAGTTCTGTTTCTCCTTTTGGACTGATTTTACCAACCAAAATGTCTCCGGAACGAACTTCGGCACCGATACGAATAACACCTTCTGTGTCGAGGTTTTTGAGTTTTTCATCGGATACGTTTGGAATATCTGCTGTTACAACCTCAGGACCAAGCTTGGTGTCTCGAACGTCGATTGTGTAGTTTTCAATGTGAACTGAAGTGAAGCGATCATCTTGAACCATGCGTTCACTCATGATTACAGCATCTTCAAAGTTATAACCGTCCCAAGCCATAAAGGCCACCAAAGCGTTTTGACCCAAAGCTAATTCACCCTGATCAACAGCAGAAGAGTCGGCAATAATATCTCCGCGTTTAACCACCTGCCCTACATTTGCTGTTGGACGCTGATTAATAACTGTCGAGTTGTTAGAACGAAGGAATTTCTTGAGTTCGTACTTGAACACATTCTTTTCCCCATCGGTGATTTCGATTACGTTTCCGTCTATACGGGTGATTGTTCCTGATTGATCAGCAATAACAACGTGTCCGGAATCTTTCGCTGCACGACGTTCTACACCGGTTCCAATAATTGGAGCATCTGGTTTAACGGTTGGAACTGCCTGACGTTGCATGTTTGTTCCCATGAGGGCACGAGTTGCGTCATCGTGTTCAAGGAAAGGAATAAGTGCTGTACCGATAGAAACGATTTGTTTACTCGATACGTCCATGTAATCAGCTTCTCCTCGAGTAACCAATTTTGGCTCACCATGACGACGCCCACTAACAAATTCATCTTTTATGTAACCATCTTTATCTAATTCAACGGTTGCCGGAATTGTTACTGAACGCTCTTCTTTAAAAGCGTTAATGTAAACAATTTCATCGGTTACACGAGCACGTGTTGAACCTTTTTTGTCTTCGTTTTCAATCACTCGATAAGGAGTTTCAATAAAACCGTACTCGTTTATACGAGCATAACTGGCCAAGTGACCAATAAGTCCGATGTTTGGTCCTTCTGGAGTTGCAATCGGACAAATACGTCCATAGTGAGTTGGGTGAACGTCACGAACTTCAAAACCGGCACGTTCGCGAGAAAGTCCACCTGGACCCATGGCTGACAAGCGACGTTTGTGCTCCAGCTCTGCCAATGGATTGGTTTGATCCATGAACTGAGAAAGCTGTGAAGACATGAAAAACTCTCGAATTGATCCAATAACTGGTCGAGCGTTAATCAAACGTCCTGGAGACAAAGCTTCAACGTCATGAGTCGACATACGGTCACGCACAATGCGTTCCATACGAGCGAGACCCACTCGAAAACGACCCTGAATCAGTTCACCAACCGCACGAACACGACGGTTTCCTAAGTGGTCGACATCATCGGGTTCCTCCTGAGAAATGTTTAAACGAATCATTTCGCGGATAATGTGCACCAAATCTTCTTTACTCAAAATGCGACTTGCTTCGTTGTTGAGCATTTCTTCAGAAGTTGGTAAATCAAAACGCAAGTTGAATTTGTAGCGTCCAACTTTACCCAAATCATAGCGATCGAAGTTAAAAAACATCGATTGAATAAGACTGCGAGCGTTGTCTGGTGTAGCACGGTCTCCTGGGCGAATACGCTTGTAAACTTCTACAAATCCTTCTTCTTCGTTGCTAGAAGCATCTTTAGCAAGAGTGGATTCAATGTAGTGATTGGTTGGATGAACATCGATGTCTTTAAAAAGAGCTTCGATTTCTTCGTTGGAAGAGTAACCAAAAGCACGCAAAAGTGAAGTAACTGCCACTTTACGTTTGCGATCAATTTTTACCCAGATAACATTTTTTGGATCAGTCTCAAATTCAAGCCAAGCTCCACGGTTTGGAATAACTTTGGCTCCGTAGTTGCGACGACCTCGGTAAACATCGGCGGTAAAAAAAGCACCAGCCGAACGAACAAGCTGAGAAACTACGACACGTTCTACACCGTTAATAATAAAGGTTCCTCGAGAGGTCATTATTGGTAGGTCTCCCAAATAAATCTCCTGCTCTTTGGATTCCTTGGTACGATTGTTAACAAGACGTGTTTTAACGCGTAGAGGAGCCTCAAAAGTAACGTTTTTAGCACGAGAAGTCTTTTCGTCGAATTTTGGTTCGTCGAGGTAGTAATCCTCAAAGAAAAGCTCTAAATCGCGACCTATAAAATCACGGATCGGGGATACTTCACGGAATAATTCCTTGACTCCCTCATCAAAAAACCACTGATACGAGCGGTGCTGAATCTCAATAAGATCAGGTAGCTCTAAAGCGTCTGGCGTGGCACCGAACATCTTGCGTTCCCGATTGGTGGGGTACGAACGACGGTAGATCATAGGCTGGTAAAAACTCCACGATCATTAAGTCTCTTATGTTTGAGATAAGTATCACCCCCGCCCTCTTATGGGCAAAAGTGACTCCATGTACTCACCAAACTAGAGTCAAACTGATCAAATGGTCTTTATAAACGAAAATTCACCCCTTTTTTAAGGAGGTGCTGTAAAAAACTATGCGTTTGCGGTCTTTCGAGCAGCCATGAAACCATGGAGAAGCATTTTTAGACGCCCGTGCACCCGGTTGACCATTCCGCCGCAAGCGGGGTGCAGGAAGTTTTCTCTAATAAATTAGGGAAAACAACCGTAAAAGCAAAATAAGGATACCATAAATCCTTATTTTGGTCAAGAAAAATGGGTTTTTGTGTCCCAGAGTAGGGGCTGCAAAGAGAAATAACGATTTACAGAGAATCGCATCGCTGTGTTTGAGTGCCGAGGAGAGAGATTGTTTTCCGTTTCCCGAAAGAAAAAGAAATAGCACTCACGACAACGCTACGACGTTAATCATTATAATCCTTGCAGCCCTCACTTGAGGACTTTTGGGTGCCTACTTATAAAGTATCCCTTCCTTGTCTTATATTCAAGGTTTTTTCTCACTCATTTCTGAGTAAGGGAGTTAAACTACCATATTTTGGTCTTTTTGTCAATTGCGTACCTATACAAACATAGATATGCCGAAGTTTGGTGATTTATGATAAACTAGTAAGTACTATGGCACGAAAATCATCAACAAAAGCTAGAGAAGAAATAGAGAACGAGGAATCCGGCCTCTCAGATGAAATAAAAAGGGGTATAGCTGTTTTGTGTTTGGGGGCTAGTGCGGTTCTTATTTTTTTGGCTTTCTTTGGAGTTGCTGGCAAAATAGGTAATTGGATTGAAATCGCTCTCTCTTACGCTTTTGGCTGGGATCGTTTTTTGGTTCCTGTTTTATTTATAGTGATTGCTATCCCACAAATTTTTCCGGAACGAGGTCGTTTTAGTAAGTGGAATTACATTGGTTTTGTTATTTTCTTTTTAACTTTCAATGGAATCGTTAATACCCTACTCATGAATAAGCCCGAACCGGTTATTACTGATGTGGCTTTAGCTGGTGGGTATGTCGGGCAAATTTTGAGTTATACACTTTATAAATTGATCGGTTTTTGGGGTAGTTTGGTGGTTTTGGTGGCTGGATTGGTGTCGGCTGTTATGCTCACCTTTAATACATCTCTCAGAAGTATTTTTACTGCCCATCGCCATGTAACCGGTTTATTTGGCGAAAGAGCTCATTTAAAATCTTTGGCTGAAACAATCATTGAAGACGAAGAGGAAGAAATCGAGGAGGAGGAAACAGAAGAAGAGGAAGAAGAAATTGATGATGAGGAAGAGGAAGAAGTAACTCCAAAAAAGAAACGCCAGAAAAAAATGTCTGAAGATGATGCTGACGAAGAAATTCCGGAAATGGTTCTAACAACAAAGCGTCGCAGAATGGTAACTATTCCTTTGGATTTGTTAGACCACAGAATAAGCAAGGCTCAAACAGGAGACATTGAAGAAAATAAAGAAATTATTTCTTCGACTTTCCACCAGTTTGGAGTAGATGTAGAAATGGATGCTACAGCATCTGGACCGACCGTTACTCAATACACACTTCGTCCTTCTAAAGGTGTAAAACTTTCAAAAATCATTAATCTCCAAAATGATTTAGCTCTCGCTCTAGCTGCTCACCCGATTCGTATTGAGGCACCTATTCCTGGAAAATCTTTGGTTGGTATTGAAGTTCCAAACGAAAAAGTAGCTACAGTGTCTTTGCGCGAACTTTTGGAATCAAAAGAATTTGCCCTTCGAAAAACTCCACTTTCTGTTCCACTTGGAAAAGACGTTGGCGGTAAAGTAGATGTTATCTCAATCGAAAAAATGCCTCACCTTTTGGTGGCTGGTGCAACTGGGTCTGGAAAAAGTGTTTGTGTGAATACTTTTATTATTTCCCTTTTGTACCAAAATGGACCAGATGACCTTAAGTTCATTATGGTTGATCCAAAACGTGTGGAACTTACCGCCTACGAAGGTATTCCTCACCTTTTGACTCCTCCAATCACCAAGGTTGATGACACGGTCAACGCCTTAAAATGGACAGTTCGCGAAATGGAACGTCGGCTTGATGTGTTGTCTAAGTTTGGTGCACGCGATATTATTTCTTACAACGAACGTGCCGAAGAAAAAATGCCAAAAATTGTAGTAATTATCGACGAGCTGGCCGACCTTATGACCACAAGCGGTCGCGAGGTTGAAACCTCAATTGTGCGTATTGCTCAAATGGCTCGTGCTACCGGTATTCATTTGATTCTAGCCACTCAGAGACCTTCTGTTGATGTTATTACCGGAATCATTAAGGCCAATATCCCTGGGCGCATTGCCTTCTCTGTTGCTTCTCAAACTGACTCTCGTACCATTCTAGACATTGGAGGAGCAGAAAAACTCTTGGGTCGTGGTGACATGCTTCACTTGTCAGCTGAACTATCAAAACCAAAACGTGTTCAAGGTGCTTTTGTTTCTGAAGACGAAGTAGCTCGAGTGGTTAACTTCCTTAAAGAAAAAGGAACTCCAGACTATAACTACGCCATTACAGAATCTC
>Ga0210012_1002423_pt1 | contig 16194 bp, 14 predicted proteins | sample CryGeymeta201504_FD_183974 | JGI IMG/M metagenome (GOLD analysis project Ga0210012, IMG submission 183974) | Groundwater microbial communities from Crystal Geyser aquifers in Utah, USA - Crystal Geyser metaG 2015-04 (SPAdes) (version 2) | ecosystem: Environmental > Aquatic > Deep subsurface >... | reverse complement strand
TCGGAATAAACACCACATGGTATTTGCACTCCCACCAACTATGACTTAGGCTTTCAAATTCGTCCATCGTAAAACTCCCTCTATTGAGTGTGCTTGGCGGCTCACTCTGGAAGTTTCACGGTGGACTCCCGCAAAAGTCAAACTTCTACTGCCACCCCGGCACAGCCGGGGGATTTCCCGTAATGGTTTAAGCTCATAAAATATCGGAAAGATGTCGACCTTGTCGTGGTAGCGGTCCACGACTTGGGCGACCCAGTCTGAGACATCTTCAGGGTCGACATCCAGAACCGTCTCACCCAAGCGCTGGGGCACCATATGGGCCCATCCGATCGGGTAGAGGCCGACAATGGCGAAATGTTGCCGAGCGCTTTCGACGACACTGTCCAGCTCTTCCCATTGCACTTGGCCCTCTTCCTTGCCAAGGGTCCCCCACAAACCCTTGTTGCCTCCCCCGACAAACTCATGGCGATGGTGGTAGTGAATCAGGATCATGTTCGCGCCCAACGCAGCCACCTCTTGATGGCCCAAAGCAGGGTCAGGGCCGACCACTTCGTAATCGCCTGCAAAAAACAAAGCTTGGGACGGTACCGATTGGTTACCGTGCAACCCCTTCACAATTTCTCTCCATTCTTCGTCATACCTCATCGACAGCCCCTTTGCAGATGGAAACCAGGTTGAACTTGTATTATATTAACGAACACTCACTAACTTTATAGCACGGATAAAATAAGGAGGTCAAGCATAAATTCGTTCGTCATTTCATGACGGAAAAGCGTGACTGACTGGAAGCGGCGTCACAATACGGTTGTAACGGATTAGACTCCGTGTTTTCGGATTTCTGCAAAGCACCTCCTGGCGCTCCGTGGCTTGGCCTCAGCATAGAAAAAAGAGCCCCCAGCATGACGTTGCCGACACAGTCGGGTCGCGATTAATGGGGACCGCCGAGGCAAAAAGCAATATGATTTGTTCTTGACTGGGAGAAACGCGCCTCGCTGCGAAAGGAGCAGGCGACAGTTTCACAGGTTGACTCGATCAGGCGAAGGAACAGGAAAATTCTATGAACACGATCAGACAAAAACGCATGAAGGCCGAGGACAGGAAAAAATCCATCATCCAGGCCTCGAAAGGACTGTTCGCCAAGAAAGGATTGCACGGTGTCTCGGTGGACGAAATCGCGAGAGCCTGCGGGGTGAGCCCGGCGGTGCTCTACCAGCATTTCCCCTCCAAGGAAAAGCTCTATGAGGCGGTTCTGGGCGCAGCGGCGTGCAACCGTGAATATTACTTGGATGCCGTCCTAGGTGGGCCGGACGGTTTCGGAGATGTGCTCTACCGCATGACCTTGGTTTTTGTCAAAAGCCGGATCGCCGATGTGGACACCCTTCGCATCGAACTCAGAAGCATTATCGATGGTGACGGGATCAGCGAGCAGTTTTTCATGAATCAATGGAGAAGTTTCATCGATTACATCGAAATCAGCTTGAACGAGCTGATGAAGGAAGGACAAATCCCACAAATCGACATTCCCCTCGCTGCCCTCGCTTTCGTCGGTTTGTGCAGGGAGGTGATGCTTTCTCAAACAATGCATATCGGTGAAAAGCGCTTTCAGGATATAGAATACATGATCCGGGAAATGGTCAATTTCTATTTGAGAATGGTGGGCCTGAAGGCCCTTCCGCCGGATGCGGGCTAGGCAGAGGAAGGGGCTTCAGCGATGGTAGCTTCCTAGGCAGGGCCGTTTCCCTTTTTCACCGGTATCCTGGGATCATTGCTGACTATCGTCCGATGTCCGCGCGGCAGATCCGGCCCCGGCCAGCTCGTCCAGGAAAAGGCCAGAAGATTCCATCGGCAAATCCTTGCCTAGCCGTTGGTGGGCAAGGACTGATCCTTCAAGGCTACCCCGCCATCATGGACTCATTCGCGGCGCTACCGGCTCCACGACATACGGTACACGGGCCCATCAGGGCCGGCTCGCTGTGCAGATGCATGTCACGCTCCGCCACCCGCAGGGGAATCTGCGGCAGAAATTAACAGATCGACAACAGCTTACAGAAAGTAAACAAACGTTCACTAAAAATATTGACAAAATACATCCATATCAATAAAGTGAATAAACGTTCACTTGTAAATTGAAAAGGAGTAACCCATGAATGCACCTACCGAAGGCACCTTGTTGGAGCAAAGCATTTCCACAGGCATCGAAGAAGTCGTGAGAAGGCGCCGAGCCATTCACAGCTTCGTTCCGGGGCCGAACATCACCCAGGAGCAGTGGCACAAGCTGTTTGAACTAACCGCCTTAACCCCTTCCTCCTACAACTTCCAGCCGTGGGACTTCATCGTCGTTGAAGACCAGAAGCAGCGCGCAGATCTCCAGCCGTTGTGCTGGAACCAGCAGCAGGTCATGGACTCGGTCGCAGTGGTGGCAGTGCTGGGTGATAAGAACCCCCACCGCCGTGACGAGCAGATTCTGCAGCAATTCGTCGATGACGGCTATTTCAACGACGAAGTGAAGCAGACCCTCAAGGGATCCATCGATGTAGTCTATCCCGACGAGGCGCGCCGCATCGAACATGCTGTGTGCGGCGCATCCCTGGCGGCCATGACCTTCATGCTGGTCGCCGACGGAATGGGATTGGGCACCGCCCCGCTGATCGGCTTCGATCCCAAGGGCGTGGCGGAATATCTGAAAGTTCCCGACGACTATCTGGTCGTCATGTTGTTGTGCGTCGGGCACCCCTCCCACAAGGAGCTGCCCAGACAACCCCGCCGAGGCTACGAGGATTTCGTCCATTGGACGAAGTTCGGCGGGAAGGCCTAAGCCCCGATCAACACCAGGACTGTCGGCGCCCCTCCACGGTCCGCCCGTCCTGGCGGGTTTCCTTTGCCAAAGAGGGGAACATTGTGGAAGTGAGGTAGGCCGGGAAAAATGGAGTCCAAGGTTTCTGTAAAATTATGGGAACGGAGGACGTAGATGGAACGATTACCAAGAGGGATTTACAGCCCTGAATTCCGGGAGTAGGCAGTTCGCCTGCATGAAATTGAAGGACTAACGGAACCAGAAGTGGCAAAGCGCTTATCCTTGCCACAGGGAACGCTGAAGAACTGGGTCTATGCGACGCGCCAAGGCAAGCTGGGTGAGGTGGGCAAAAACCAGAAGCCACTGACCGCGCTAGAAATGGAACTGGCACGGGTCAAGCGCGAGTTAGCCGAACTCGTAGCCCTTCCCGAATAGCTCCAGACACACATCCACCACCGCGGCGTCGTACAGCCTGCCACGGTTCTTCCTGATCTCCGCCAGCGCCTTCTCGGTGCCGAGTCCCGGACGGTAGGGGCGATACGAGGCCATCGATTCGACCACGTCGGCCACGCACATGATCCGCGCACCGAGCATGATCTCGTCGCCCTTCAGCCCGCGCGGATAGCCGCTGCCATCCAGGTGCTCGTGGTGCTGGTACACCATCTGCGCCACCGGCCAGGGGAATTCGATGTTCTTCAGGATGTCGTAGCCAACCTGGACATGGACCTTGATCAGGGCGTATTCGATCTCCCCCAGCTTGCCGGGAAAGCTCAGGATCTCGGCGGGGATGTGAATTTTGCCGATGTCGTGGATGGTCGCGGCAAGGTAGATGCCGTGGACTTCCTCCTCCGGCAGGCGCATTTCCTCGGCGATGCGCTGGGCGAGCCCGGCGACGCGGCGCTGGTGGCCGGCGGTGTAGGGGTCGCGCATCTCGATGGTGGTGGCGATGGCCTGGACGGTCTCCTCCATGCTGTTTTCCAGCTGCTCCAGGCTGCGCTTGCGCTCGGCTTCGAGCCGCTCGCGCTCGGTGATGTCCTGGGCGGCGCCGTCCCACGCCACGCTGCCGTCCTCCTGCGCGCTCGGCATGGCGTTGAGCAGGATGTGCCTGACTCCGCCCGCCCGGTCGAGCCAGCGAAAGGCCTGGTTCAGGCGCACCGCACCCGCCTCGCAGCGGGCCAGCGCCGCCTCGTAAGCCTCTTGGTCCTCGACGTGAAAACCGCCGCTGAACGCCGCCGCGTCGGCCAGCAGTTCGTCCGGCGGCAGCCCCAGCACGTCGCCGGAGCCCTTGCTGACATAGGTGAAGCGGGCCTTGCCGTCCGGGTAGCGCAGCATCTGGTAAAGCATTTCCGGTACGTTGTCCGCCATGCTGATAAAACGGTGCTCCGAGGCAATGCGCGCGAGCGTGGTGTCGAACAGGCCCGCCACGGCGAGATAGACATTGAGCAATTCGCGCGGCAGCGGTTCAGCTCTGAAATGTCCGGCCAGCATCACGGTCGAGGTGCTGCGTCCTTCGGTCAGCGGCAGGAAGGCAATAGAACAGGGCTGCGGCAGATTGATTGTCTCGCTCGCCAGAAAACCGCTTTCCAGCACCTGCTCGATGATTTCCCCTGCCGCCTCGACCAGGCGCGGGCACAGTGCCTGGTCAGCCGGGGTGCAGGAATGGACGACGATGCGGTTGTCCGGCCGCCGTCCGGCGAAGGCGACGATGTCCGCGCCGAAAAAGCGAGACACCACCTTCCCCAGCTCGCTCCAGATATCGCGGTCACTGGTCAGTCCCGCGACATACTGCGCCGTTTTGATGACAGCGTCGAAATACATTTTCCGGGCGGAAGAAGGTTTGTTCATCAATCCTCCCGCAGCGGCTGCAGATAGAGATTTTCCATGAATAACTCCTCGAAACCGGGCTGCTGCGCCAGATTGAGAAGCCGGGCGATGCTGCGCAGATGATCCAGCCGCCCCGCCGCCAGCGACGACAGCATGACGTCGCAGCAGCCAGCCAGGGCGGTGTTGCCGGCGAGTTCCACCTTTTCCGGCGGCACCATGGGCAGCAGGCCGATGGACTGGGCGCTGGCGATATCGAGATAGCGGCCGAAGGCGCCCGCCACGCACACCCGGCGCAGTTCTTTCACGCTCACCCCGGCGCGGGAACAGAGCACCCGGATACCGACTCCGATGGCGGCCTTGGCGCGCTGCATCAGGTCTACATCATTCTTGCTCAGGGTCAGATCGGTTCCGCCCGTGCTGAAGGCGAAGCCGGTCGCGCCGTTAACGAACCTGCCAACAGGCGTCAGCCTGCCGACCTCGATCAGGCGCGCGATCAGGTCCACCAGTCCCGATCCGCACACGCCCCTGGCGCGGTCGTCGCCGATGATGAGGTAGTTCAGCCCGCCATCGGCCTGCGCCTCGACCCGGAACACCGCGCCCGCCTCTGCCGGCATCCCGCAGCCGATGCCGCTGCTCTCGAAGGCCGGCCCGCCCGCCGCCGCAGTAACCCACAGTTCTTTCCCGCTCCACAGCGCGATCTCGGAATTGGTGCCGAAATCGATGAAAAGCGCGGGCGACGCCCCCTCAATAAAGCGCGTGGCCACCAGCCCGGCCAGAAGGTCGGAGCCGACGAAACCGGCCAGCGGGGCGAGCACGTCGACCTCGGCCGCAGAATCGATTCCCCACTCCGCCACCCAGCCGGAAGTGTCCCGGGGCAGGCAATCCACCGGTCGGGTCCAGTTCTCCGGTCGCAGCAGCAGTTCCGCGTTGCGCCCGGAAAGAAGGGCCAGCATCGCGCTGTTGCCCACCAGCGTGACGCACGCCACCCGGCGCAGGTCGAAGCCCTCGCGCGTAGCGATGTCGAGTAGCGCCTCGCCGATCGCCGCTATGACAAGCCGGCTCATTTCCTGCGCCGCATCGGGTGACCCAGACGCCGCCGCGAGGCGGGTCACCACATCGGCGCCGTAGCGGTGCTGGGGATTACGCCCCCAGCGGTCAGCCAGCCACTTCCCCCTGGCCAGATCGAACAGCGACAGGCAAAGATTGGTGGTACCCAGGTCCACCGCCAAGCCACCAGGGTGTCTCACGCCTGACGGCAACCACCTGTCGCCTGCCCCGCGTTTATGAGCGCCTTGCAGCAGTGTCGCATCAGGCGGGGACTTCCAGTTCGAAGGCGGCGCGGGATTGAGGATTTCGACGTGCAAATCCTGCTTCGGCCTGATTTGGCAGGCCAGCCGCACCCCTTGGGAAAGCAGGGCCGGCAGCAAGTGAAGACGCTCATTCTGGGTCGCTTCCCCAGCTTCACCCGCAATCACGCACACCCGGCACAGCCCGCACGCGCCGATGCCGTGGCAGGCGGAACGGACGCGGTATTCGGTCACATCCAGGATATCGCGGAGGGACGGACCGGGCTCGTAAGGAATGGAATGGGTTGCGCCATTGACCCTGACGACCAGCACCGGCATCTTTCAGTCTCCGCCGCGCGCCGCCGCCACTAGGGCGGCGATGTTCTCCGGCTTCGCCTCGAGCGGAATTTCGCAGCCGGAGGAAAGCAGGAAGCCGCCGCGCCCAGCAAATGCCGTTACCAGCCGCGCAGCGGCGGCGGTGATTTCCTCGGGCCGGGCTTCGACAAAGGACAGCGACTTCATGTTGCCGTCGAGACAGGTGGCGGGAAGCAGCTTTTGCGCTTCGGCCGGATCGACGTAGTAATCGAAGTTGGCGATGTCCACCCCGGCCTCGGGATACCAGGGCAGGATCGGCGCGGTCGGACCGGCGATGTTGAGCCAGTTGGCCAGCGCCCCGGCTGCCCGGTATGCGGCGAAAACCCGTTTCAGCCGCGGCAGCAGCAGCTCGCGGAAGAATTGCGGCGGCACCACCGCCGGCGAGGCGGCGGGGTCGAACACGATGGGCAGATGCGCCCCCGCCTCGATCTGCGCAATGCCGTAGCGCACCGCAACCTCGGCCGCGAAATCGAGGATTTTCTCGAACCGTCCCGGATCGTCCGCCGCCAGATAGAGCGCGGTTTCGATACCGAGCAACTGGGTCGCCAAGGTCATCGGCCCGAGCACGCAGCCCGCCACCGGCATCTCTTTACCGATCTCGCGGCGCAGGATGGACGCCGCCCGCAGCAGTTCCGGCATGCGTCCGGCGCTGGTGGGGTCGGGAACGGCCAGCGCCGACACATCGCTGTCGGGCGTCAGCACATAGGAGACCACATCCGGATACTGGTTGGCGCGATATTGCAGGACGGAGCCCAGCGCCTCGGTTTCAACGGAAAAATCCATGAAGGCGAATACCATGTCGTGGCCGTAGTGCCTGTACGCCTCGATCTGGCAGCGGGCGAGCAATTCGCCGTTGCGGATGTAGTCTTCCAGCGCCACGCCCGCCAGCGCGGCAGCATGGCCGAACAGCTGCGGCACCGCCGGGGTGTGGTCAGCCGGCGCAAAAGCGATCGCGGCCTTGACTCGCTCCAAGCTGTTCATACCGCTCCCTCCGAGCATGTGGTGCAGGCCCAGTGGCAAGGCGTCGGGAGACCGGCGGCGATCGCGGCCGATCGCATCCCCGCTGCGTGGAGCCCCTGCTCCCTGCTCATACCGCCCCCCGCGCCAGACTATCCAGGTAGCGCGCGCCGTCGAACGCCGTCTCCGCCACGTAATCCACGTTGAGCTCCCCAGCCGTTGCCTGCTTCAGCGCGGCGCCGCCCGCCACTACCCTGACGCCACCCAGTCCGCGCGCTGCCAGTGCGGGCCTGACCCGGCGCACCTGCGGGATCACTGGCGTGATCAGGCCGCTCACCAGCACGGCATGGGCGTGCTCGCGCTCGACCGCATTCACCAGGTTTTCCACCGGGCAATCCTTGCCCAGATCGACCACCCGGTAACCCTTGCCGATCAGCACCATTTTCGTGACGTTCTTGCCCAAGTCGTGGATGTCGCCCTCCAGCGTGGCAATGACGAAGGTGTCGCGCCCCCGCTCCGGCGGCATCCCCTCGGGATAGAGCTCGTTCACCACCGCCGACACCGCGCGCCCGGCCAGCATGATTTCGAGGAGGTTAAAGCTTTCCACGGTGCATTTGTCGTCGAGCCGCTGCATCGCCGCTTCCAGCCCTTCTGTCACGATCCGCTCCGACGCCATGCCTGCGGTGCGCAGCCGCCTGGCTTCGGCCAGCGCTGCGGCGTGATCCCCTTCCAGCAGGGTCTCAACCAGCTTGTTCATTTCCGGGTTAATCATAAATGGCCGTATCAGAACAGAGTAGACTTTATTATTTTAGCACCCGGCAGGCCGAACAATGAACCTTAAAAGGTGATCACGCGGAGGCGTGGAGAGCACGGAGAAATTCAAAGAGATATGATTCACAATCATCTCCCAATTTGGTGAAGGGCTGTTTCATGTAACATATTGCCTTGCCCCAATCTAGAGATTCCACGAGCGGCAATTTTTTGGCTCTTGGCAAAGCCAGACGAAGGAAGTTAGTATGCGGCCAGGAGCCTGTCCCAAGTGTGCGGAATCCCACAACACGCGCCATTTGACACAGATGCCGCCATGAAGCACATTGATTTGATTACCGCTATTTCAGGCACACAACTTGCATCAGGTCTATGAGATGAACTATTTTTCGAATAAAGTGTTATGGAGCGCCATAGTGTTGCTGGCCGCTGCCTTGGCCATTACGGCAGCGGTCAAGCTGGCGCCGCTGATCAACCCACAGCAGGAGATCAGCCTGCTACTGAACACCGCGTGCGACCTGAATCAGGGTGCGTGCGCCTCGCCCCTGCCTGGCGGCGGCAAAGTGGAGCTGGCGGTGGAACCGCGCCCGATCCCGGTCCTTTCGCCGCTCGCCTTGCGGGTGAAGGTGACCGGTGTCGCCGCGCGCTCGGTGGAGGTGGATTTCGCCGGTGCCGACATGAACATGGGGTTCAACCGCTATCGCCTGATACCGGGCAAGGTCGGTCTGTTCACCGGCCAGGCCACGCTGCCGGTATGCGTACGCAGCAGGATGGCCTGGCAGGCGACCGTGCTGGTCGAATTGGGCGGCAAGCGGATCGCGGTGCCATTCAGATTTGAAACGAAGCGTCATTGACGGAGACTACATGAAGAAACCCCTGATCGCGATGATCGTTATTTTTACCCTGCTGCTGGTCTGGGCCATCGTCTTCTGGCAGCCCACCGCCGGCAAGTCCGGCGCCCATCTGCCGCTCGGTCTGGCAGAAGCGCCCAAGGGCGGCGATTTCACCCTGCACTCGGCCAACGGGCCGCTATCGTTGCACGATCTCAAGGGCAAGGTGGTACTGCTATATTTCGGCTACACCTTCTGTCCCGACATCTGCCCCACTTCGCTCGCCTTCAATTCGCAGGCCCTTGCCACGCTCGACAAGACGGAGCTGGATAAAGTGCAGATGCTGTTCGTCTCGGTGGATCCGGAACGCGACACCCTGGACAAGCTCAAGGCCTATACCGCCTATTTCCACCCCAGCATCCTGGGCTTAAGCGGCACCCCGGAGGAAATCGCCAAGGCCGCGAAACTTTACGGCGCGAGCTATGCCAGGCAGGAAACCGGTTCGGCCGGAGGCTACGTGGTAGACCACTCCGCCTATACCTACGTCATCGCGCCCGATGGCAGCCTGTTCAAATCCCTCGACCACGGCACCCCGCCGCCGCAGGTCGTCGAAGCGATCCGCGCCGCGATGAAAAAGGGATAATTTTTTTAACCGAAGGAGAGCAACATGACTACCAAGTTCCATTCCATCCGCATCATCGCCTGCGTTCTGGGCACCCTGATCGCCGCGCCGGTACTGGCCGGCCCCGCTGCGGAGAGCGTTTCCGCCAACGATCCCTATGTGCGCATGGCGCCCCCCGGCATGACCGTCACCGGCTCATTCATGGTGCTCAAGAACGCCGACAACAAGGATCACAAGCTGGTCAAGGCGGAAAGCCCTGTTGCCAAGGTGGTGGAATTGCACACCCACACCAACGAGGGGGGGGTGATGAAAATGCGCCCGGTCAAAGACATCGAGATCAAGGCCCAAGGCGAAGCCGTGCTCAAGCCAGGCGGCCTGCACGTGATGCTGATCGGACTGAAGCAGGAACTCAAGGAAGGTAACAACGTACCAATCACGCTAACCTTCGAGGACGGTAGCAGCAAGAAAATTGAAGCGCCAGTGCGCCAGATCCAGACCGAAATGAAAATGAACATGGAAATGAAACATGACCACGAAGGGATGAAGCACTAAACAAACCCTGATTAACCCGCTCTCCCCTTGATGGGGGAGGGAGCGTTGGACTTGCTCAGTGTTTTAGTGCAGGCTGGGCATCGCTTCCCCATCCGGCCTGCCGCTGGCGATTTCGGACGGAGTGGCGTCATTGACCGACACCACGTTAACGACGAAGGTCACAGTCTGACCAGCCATGGGATGGTTGGCGTCGATGGTGAGCTTGCCATTCTCGATCTTGGTGACGAAAAACTTCATCGCCTCGCCCTTGTCGTTCTCGAATTCTACCTCGGCGCCCATATGACGGAATTCCGGCGGTACGTTGTCGATGTCGTCGGTGAAGGTCAATTCGGGATGATGGCCGCCGAACCCTTCCTGCGGATTCAGAGTGACTTCGATCTTGTCGCCGGCCACGCGGCCTTCCAGCGCTGCTTCGATCTTCTCGAATAGCCCGCTGTCGGCGCCGTGCACGTAGCCGATCGGCATGTCGTACTGTTCGAATACCTTGCCGCTCTCGTCCAGAATCACATAAGTCACGTGTACTGTCTTGTTCCTGCCGATTTTCTGCTCAGCCATGAATCAATTCCCGATCAAATAAAAAAAATAGGCTAGTATAACCCTACCCCATCTTTAACGTGCGCCTTGGCACGGCGCACGTTAAAGATGGGGTAGGGCCACAGCGCCATAACCCCATCAAAAAAACGACCGCAGGAGCGCCCTTAGGCGCTCCTGCGGTCATTGTCATGCCGCTCAGCGGGAAATTTTACTTCACGACCTCTTTCAACTGCTCCAGAATCGCCGGATTTTCCAGCGTGGATACGTCCTGGGTAATCACTTCGCCCTTGGCCAGGGTGCGTAGCAAACGGCGCATGATCTTGCCGGAGCGGGTCTTGGGCAGGTTGTCGCCAAAGCGGATTTCGTCGGGCCTGGCGATAGGGCCGATTTCCTTGGCCACCCAGTCGCGCAACTCGGCGACGATTTTCCTCGCTGCTTCGCCTTCGGGGCGATGGCCTTTCAGCACGACGTAAGCCACCACCGCCTCGCCCTTGATGTCGTGCGGCTTGCCCACTACCGCAGCCTCGGCGACGAGCGGATTCGCCACCAGCGCGGATTCAATCTCCATGGTTCCCAGACGGTGGCCGGAGACGTTGAGCACGTCGTCGATCCGCCCCATGATCCAGAAATAGCCGTCCAAGTCGCGGTTGGCGCCGTCGCCGGCGAGGTAATAACTACCGCCCAGGTCTTCCGGGTAGTAGTTCTTCTTGTAACGCTCCGGGTCGCCGTAGATGGTGCGGATCATCGACGGCCAGGGACGCTTGATGACGAGAAAACCCCCTTTGCCTTTCTCTACCTCATGGCCGGCCTCGTCGACGATAGCGGCCATGATACCGGGCAGGGGCATGGTGCAGGAACCGGGCTTGAGGCCATGCACGCCGGGCAGCGGAGTGATCATGTGGGCGCCGGTTTCGGTCTGCCACCAGGTATCGACGATCGGGCAGCGGGTTTGGCCGACGGTGTTGTAGTACCACATCCAGGCTTCAGGGTTGATCGGCTCGCCCACCGTGCCGAGCAGGCGCAGGCTGGAGAGGTCATACTGTTTGGGCAGGTCGGCGCCGAGCTTGATCAGGGAGCGGATCGCGGTCGGCGCGGTGTAGAAGGTGGTGACCTTGTGATCCTGGATGATTTTCCAGAAACGTCCGGCGTCGGGGTAAGTCGGCACGCCCTCGAACACGATTTCGGTGGCGCCGATCGCCAGCGGGCCATAGGTGGCGTAGGTGTGGCCGGTGATCCAGCCGACATCGGCGGTACACCAGAACACGTCGCTGTCCTTGTAATCGAAAGTCCAGCGCATGGTGTTGATGGCTTGGAGCAGGAAGCCGGCGCTGGAATGCTGTACGCCCTTGGGCTTGCCGGTGGAACCGGAGGTGTAAAGGATAAACAGCGGATGCTCGGCGCCGACCCATTCCGGCTCGCAGGTGTCGGCCTGGCCTTGGATCGCGTCGTGCCACCACACGTCACGCCTGGCGTCCCAGGCCGTTTCGACGCCGGTGCGCTGGTAAACCACGACGTTCTTCACGCAGTCGCAACCGTCCATGGTGAGCGCCTCGTCCACCGCGTGCTTGAGCGACATCGCCTTGCCGCCGCGAAACTGGCCATCTGCGGTAATCACCAGACTGGCGGTCGCGTCGGTAATGCGCTCGTGCAGGCTCTTGGCGGAGAAACCGCCGAACACCACCGAATGGATCGCACCGATGCGGGCGCAGGCCTGCATCGCCACCACCGCCTCGATGCTCATCGGCAGGTAGATGATGATGCGGTCACCCTTCTTCGCGCCGAGCGCCTTGAGCGCGTTGGCAAACTGGCAGACGCGGTGATAAAGGTCCTTGTAGCTGATCTTGGTGACCTTGCCATCGTCCGCCTCGAAGATGATGGCGATTTTGTTCGGCTGGGTAGCGAGATGCTTGTCCAGGCAATTCCAGGACACGTTCATTTCGCCGTCTTCGAACCATTTGTAGAACGGCGCGTCACTCTCGTCCAGCACTTTGGTGAAGGGCTTTTTCCACACCAGCAGTTCATTTGCCAGCCCCGCCCAGAAACCTTCATAATCATTTTCAGCCTGTTCGCACAGCGCCCGGTAGCCTGCAATCCCCTTGACGTTGGCCTGGGCCTTGAATGCCTCGGCCGGCTCGAATACCCGGGTTTCGGTCATAACTGATTCGATCGACGACATATTTTCTCCTCGCTGGTTTTGATACTATGCGGTAGGGTGAGCAGGTTTGATAATATTGCCTTGATTCGGTTTTGCCGATTGATGCAAGCCCGGCAAAACCAATTTTTGCCAACGCGATGCCGACAAAATCTGCGACCCCGGAATCTTGTAGATAGCCTGTTTATAATACCTTAAATTACCTTACGAATACCTTACAAACTCCAAAATGGATACGCCTACACCCAAATCGCCCGAAGCTCTGATCGAAAAAGCGCTCCCCCTCAGCCGCTACGCCCGGCGCCTGACCGAGAGCGAACCGGTCGCTCTCGTCCGGCTGCGCGAAACCCTGTTCATCCCTTGGGATGCGGCGGAGATGCAGGCCATCCTCGACGCTAGCGCAATCGACGATGAAGCCGCCCTGAAAAAAGCCCTGCGCGTTCTGCGCAAGCAGGTGATGCTGCGCCTGATCGTGCGCGACCTCGCCGGACTGGCCGACCTGCGCGAAGTCATGCGCACCGCCACCTGGCTTGCCGAAGTCGCCACCCGCTTCGCCCTGTCCCGGATCGACAGCTGGCTGCGCGGCCAATACGGGCCACCCATCGGGGAAGAAAGCGGCGCCGAGCAAGACCTGGTGGTAGTCGGCATGGGCAAGCTCGGCGGCGGCGAGCTCAACGTCTCATCGGATATCGACCTGATTTTCGCCTACCCCGAGGAAGGCGAAACCGCCGGGCCGCGCAAAACCAGCAACCACGAATATTTCGCCCTGCTCGGCAGGAAGCTGATCGGCGCCCTCAACGAGGCCACGGCGGACGGCTTCGTCTTCCGCGTCGACATGCGGCTGCGGCCATATGGCGATTCCGGGCCACTGGTCGGCAGCTTTTCCATGCTGGAGAACTACTACCTCACCCAGGGCCGCGAATGGGAGCGCTACGCCTGGATCAAGGGGCGAGCCCTCACCGGTAGCCAGTGCCGGGAACTGGCCGCCATCCTGCGCCCGTTCGTGTTCCGCAAATACCTCGATTTCGGCGCCTTTGCCTCGATGCGCGGCCTGCACGCGCAGATTCGCCAGGAAGTGAACCGGCGCGACATGCAGGACAACATCAAGCTGGGGCCGGGCGGCATTCGAGAAATCGAATTCATCACCCAGGTGTTCCAGCTCATCCGCGGCGGCAAGGAAACCGAGCTGCAAACCCGCTCCACCCTGGTGGCGCTCAACCTGATCGAACAGCGCAACCTGCTGTTGGCGCAGACCGTGGGCGAGCTGCGCGACGCCTATTTTTTTCTGCGCAACCTGGAGCATCGCCTGCAATATCTGGAAGACGCCCAGACCCAGACCCTGCCGGTTAACGACGCCGACCGGCAGATCATCGCCACCGCGATGGGCTACGCCGATTGGCCCGAATTCCTGCAAGCACTCGACAGCCACCGCAGCAAGGTGGCGCGCCATTTCGATCAAGTCTTCGCCGAGCCGCAAAGCGCGCAAGGCAACCACCCCCTGGCGGCGTTGTGGCAGGGGACACTGGCCGAAGAGGAAGCCATCTCGCTTCTCGCCGAACAGGGATACCGCCATCCCGCCGAGGCCAGTCAACAGCTCAAGCGCATCCGCGAGAGTGGTCGCTACAGCCAGATGCCGACCGAGAGCCGCGCCCGCTTCGACGCACTCCTGCCGCCGCTGATCCAGATGGCCTGCAATTTCTCCAACCCGGACGAAACCCTGGAGCGCATCCTCCGCCTGGTGGAGAACATCAGCCGGCGCAGCACTTACCTGGCTCTGCTGCTGGAATACCCGCAGACCCTCAACCAAGTGGCGAAACTGTGCAGCGCCAGCCCCTGGGTGTCGGACACCCTCACCCAGCACCCGGTTTTGCTGGATGAACTGCTCGACACCAACGAGCTTTACGCCAAGTATGACCGGGAGACGCTCAGGGACGAGCTGAAAGGGCTGCTACACGCGGCTGAAGGCGACGCCGAGCGGCAGATGGACAGCATGCGCCACTTCAAGCAGGCGCAAATATTCCGCCTGGTAGCGCAGGATCTGGCCGGGGTGCTCCCGCTGGAAATCCTGTCCGACCAGCTCTCCGACCTGGCCGACATGATTCTGGATGAAACCGTGCGCCTCGCCTGGGCCGGACTGCGCGTCAAACACCGCGAAACCCCGCGCTTCGCCGTCATCGCCTACGGCAAGCTGGGCGGCAAGGAACTGGGCTACGCCTCCGACCTCGATATCATCTTTCTTTACGACGACGATTCCCCGGACGCCGCCGAGATCTACGCCAAACTGGCACAGCGCATCAACAGCTGGATTTCCAGCATGACGCCCGCCGGCATCCTTTACGAAACCGACCTCAGGCTGCGCCCCAACGGCGCCAGCGGCCTGCTGGTCAGCTCGGTCGAAGCGTTCGGGGGCTACCAAAAGAAACAGGCCTGGGTGTGGGAGCACCAGGCGCTGACCCGCGCCCGCTTCTGCGCCGGTGACGCCGAAATCGGCGCGACCTTCGAGCACATCCGCATCGAAGTGCTGCGGCAGGAACGCGACGCCGCGACCCTGCGCGAGGAAGTGCTCAAGATGCGGCAAAAGATGCTGGATGCACACCCCAACCCCAGCGGCCTGTTCGACCTCAAACATGATCGCGGCGGCATCATCGACGTCGAGTTCATCGTGCAGTACCTGGTGCTGAATTTTTCCCACATCCATCCCGAACTGACACGAAACGCCGGCAACCTCGCCCTGCTTCGGATCGCCGGCGAGCTCGGCCTGATTCCCCCGAAACTGGCGGAGCAGACGCGCGACACTTACCGCGAATACCGCCTGCTCCAGCATCAGCTGCGGCTACAGGGCGACGCCCATGCCCGCATCGACCCGGCGCAGATGGAAGAACACGAGGAAGCCGTCAAGCGGCTGTGGCAGGCGGTTTTTGAAACGGAAAGGATATCTTGAACCGCAGAGGGCGCAGAGAGATTCGGCTTGTACAAGCAATTCGGAGATTGTGCTGTTATGCCACATGACTAGATTCCGATGGCACTATCCACGGAAAATAATTTATGGAAATCTGCATACATCGCGGCACCCACGAAATCGGCGGCACATGTGTAGAAATAGCCCATGACGGATTTCGGATTGCTATTGATCTTGGGTTGCCCTCGGATGCCGATCACAACGGGCCTGAGTGGCTACCCCTGGTAGCCGGGATCACTCGCCCAGCCGAGAGCTTTCTTGGGATTATTATTTCCCATCCTCATCAAGATCATTACGGCTTGCTTGCACACGTACCGGAGAATCTGCCCGTCGCCATGGGACAAGCTGTGCGGCGTATTCTGGAAACTGCTTCCTGATTCATGCCGGGACCAAACCTCCGACGACTTGGCCGGCGGTCGTTCCACCTTCATGGTGGAAATGACCGAAGCGGCCGATATTTTGAACAACGCCACCGAAAACAGCCTGGTGCTGCTGGACGAGATCGGGCGCGGCACTTCCACCTTCGACGGCCTCGCCCTGG
>Ga0210012_1002419_pt1 | contig 16203 bp, 16 predicted proteins | sample CryGeymeta201504_FD_183974 | JGI IMG/M metagenome (GOLD analysis project Ga0210012, IMG submission 183974) | Groundwater microbial communities from Crystal Geyser aquifers in Utah, USA - Crystal Geyser metaG 2015-04 (SPAdes) (version 2) | ecosystem: Environmental > Aquatic > Deep subsurface >... | reverse complement strand
ACGCTTATCATATACTTTTTTCCCTTTTGCAAGCGCAATTTCCACTTTTACTTTGCCTTTTTTAAAGTAAAGACGCAACGGAACAAGAGTTAAACCTTTTTCTTTTGTTTTTCCGATTAACTTTCTAATCTCACTTTTTTTAAGCAATAGTTTTCGGTCTCGTGTAGGTTCGTGGTTATTAATATTACCCTGCTCATAAGGACTAATATGCAGTGCGATTAACCACACTTCACCGGCACGCAGCATAGCGTAACTATCTACAATATTAGCTTTACCCTGCCTTAAAGCTTTTACTTCGGTGCCCTGTAATACAATTCCAGCTTCATAAGTCTGTACGATTGAATACTCGTATCGGGCTTTGCGATTAACAGTTATATTCTTTTCTTCGGATTCTGCCATAAATCATTAAAAAATGAGATTGAAGTTATTTTTATTGAGGACTAAAATCAAGAAAAAATGAGATAAAGTTTGGGTAGTTCATAAGTTTTGCGCATCCGTCCAAAACATTTTTTATTCCGTTCCGATGGGGTTTTAGATTTTGTGAAGATGTCATGTATTATAAAAGAGTTCATTCTAAAAAGGTAATTTCCGTCGGTTAGCTAATCCGTTAGCCAACGGAGAATGGCAAATAAACAATATTAGCTTTTGGAGTGAACTCATTTTAAAATATTAATTATTTTGAACAAAAATGAAGGTTTGCAAGATTCATAAAGTTCGCAGAGTTTTTAAGATTTTTAAAAATTGTAAAATTTATCAGGTTATCATTATTGACTGATTTTATAAACTTTGATTATTTACTTGCTTTAGATATTTTTTGACACAATTTTAAGTATGTTTTAGGCAATCAACTTTAAGGTATTTAGTGCGATTTAAAATTATTCTACTACTATTTATTTTCAATTCACTTTATTTATCATTTGCTCAGTCATTTTCTGTTAGTAAAATTGAACCTCCAAATTGGTGGACAGATTTTAAATGGAGTCCATTGCAGCTAATGATTTACGGTGAGGGCTTAACTGATTGTACAGCGTCTTTTGAAGACGAAAGAATAATGGTTTCTGCAATTTATCCGGCTGGTAGTGAAAGATATGCTTTTGCTGATGTAATAATTCCAAAAGATTTACCCGAAGCTGAATATAGGTTGATCATCCAAAAAGGCAATGAGAAAATTGAAGTTGATTATCCAATTCTTCATAGAAAATATTCGATGAAAGAACAAAATGGCTTCTCGAGCAAAGATATTATTTATTTAATTACTCCCGACCGATTTGCAAACGGCAACACTTCTAACGATTTTTTATATAATGACGAAGAAAAATTTATACCTTCCGATTTAGACGGACGAAAAGGTGGTGACTTAACCGGCATGATCAATCATATTAATTATATAAATGAGTTAGGTGTTTCTGTCATTTGGGTTACGCCGGTTCTCGAAAATAATATGTGGATGAGTTACCACGGCTACGCCGCAACAGATTTATACAAAGTTGACGCGCGTTTTGGCGGCAATGAGGAGTATAAAAGATTTGTGGAACTTGCTCATCAAAAAGATTTAAAAGTAATTTACGATCACGTATCAAATCATATTGGGGTAAACCATCTTTGGACAAAAAATCCGCCGTTCGCAAATTGGTTTAATGGCTCTGTTGAAAATCATATTTCAACAAACCATAATAAAATTGCAATAATGGATATACACAGTGATAGTGTAACGCTCGAAATTAACGAGACTGGTTGGTTCGAAAATTATATGCCCGATTTGAATCAGCGAAATGAGTTTTTAAGTAATTATCTCATCCAAAATACTTTGTGGTGGATTGAGTATTCGGGAGTTGATGGAATTCGCGAGGACACATATCCGTATGCAAACCATAGGCATATGGCAAAATGGGCGCAAGTTATTATTGACGAATATCCACGATTCAATATTGTTGGTGAGGTTTGGAAAGGTGAACCGGCGTTTCTTTCGGCGTATCAAAAAAATGCCAAAGTACCCGGTGGTTTTGTTTCAAATACGCCGGCAGTAACCGATTTTCCGCTCGCCGATTCTTTCAGACGATGGCTGCGAGGAGAAAAAAGTTTATACGATATTTATGAAACACTAACTATGGATTATCTTTACAATGATCCGATGAATCTTGTAACATTTTTAGATAACCACGATGTTGAGCGCGCACTATTCATTGCAGATACAAATTACGCAAAGTATAAAACAGCATTGACTATGTTATTAACAACACGCGGCATTCCTCAAATTTATTACGGAACCGAGATTGGTATAATAGGCAGCCGTCAGCACGGAACAATTCGTTCTGCCTTTCCCGGCGGCTTTCCTGGAGATGCTCGAAATGCATTTATAGAAGGAGGAAGAACAGAAAAGGAAAACGATATATTCAATCATCTAAAAAATATTCTGGAAATCAGAAATTCTTTTAACAGTCTTCAAACCGGCTCTTTGATTCATTTCCCACCTTACAAAGGAGTCTACTATTACTTTCGGCAAAAGGGGAATGAAAAAATATTAATTGTTGTGAACGAAAATATTATGGAAGTGAAATTAGATTTTAAATACATTCAATCGCAGTTAGATGGTTTTTCGTCTTTGAAAAACTTAGTTTCAGGCGAAATTAATTCGCTAGATAATCGGGAAACAATAAAAATAAAAGGTGTTCATGCGGATATATTTCTGCTTGAGTAATTAATAACTTGATAAGGAGTTTGTATGCTTGCAATTCAAAAGAAATTAACTAATTCATTTTACGCGCTTCTTAGTCTTCCGGCAACGGCGATGGGTTTTGCGTTATCAATTCAAATATCTGCGTTGAGCTGGATATTGGGAACAAAATATGGTCTCGATATTCATGACGTTGGTCTCGTTTGGGCAGCCGGTCCTATTGCAGGCATTTTAGGACAGGTGATCATTGGTATAATCAGCGACAAGGTTTGGTTGTGGAAAGGGCGCCGTCGTCCTTTTATTTTCATCGGAGGATTATTAGCCGCATTGATGCTGCTTGCATTACCTAACATTGATGTTATTTCGAGCGCAATGGGCTTTGAAGGAATTCTCGGGGTTGCAATTGCAGTGGCGTTAACGCTTGATCTCGCAATAAACATAAGTTTTAATCCCACTCGCTCTATAATAGCTGATGTTACGCCTGAAGGCGTTGAACGAACAAAAGGTTATGCCTGGATGCAAACCGTTTCGGGTACATTTGGAGTAATGGCTTATGTAATCGGTGCAGTTTGGAATAATTATCTTTTAATTTATCTCGGAGTATTTCTTGTACTTGCACTTTCAATCATCCCCCCATTTTTTATTGAAGAACCGCGCCAGTTAGCCGCTTCGGTTGATGACGATGATGAACCCGCAAAATCAAAATCTTCTCTTAATGAAATCCTTGTAAACATTCAACCTTTATGGGGATTTTTGATTTATTCCGTTTATGCTTTAACGGCAAGAATGTTAAAGTTTGAAATGGACAATTATTACGTTGAGATTATCTGCTTTGCAATTACAATAGCCTTTATACTTAAAGCGCTTTTAAAAAGTACTGAAGGTTTGTCAAAATCAAAAGCCGGAATAATCGGTTTTAAGAAAGTACTTGCCGCCCATTCATTTACATGGATAGGTATTCAAACTATGTTTGTTTATATGTTCGCGTACGTACAATATAAAGTCGTGCTTCCTTCAACTGTCTCCGAAGCTGATCTAGCAATAGAGCAGGGAAGAATAGTATCAATAAGTTTTCTAATTCTAAATGCCGTTGGAGCAATACTTCCGGCGCTTGTGCTGGAGCCGATCACAAGAAAAATTGGACGCGTAAAAACTCATTCGATTTGTATATCGACCATGGCGTTTGGTTATGCCGGTATGTATTTGTTTGGTTTTACGCCGTCTGCAATTTATTTTTTCATGGCAGTGCTTGGCATAGGCTGGGCAGCAACGATTAGTTTACCCTTTGCAATCATGTCGCAAAAAGTTGATCAGGCAAAGATGGGTTTGTTTATGGGACTGTTTAACCTTGCCGTAGTTCTGCCGCAGCTTGTTGCAAGTTTTGGTGTCGGGCAGGCAGTAAGCCAGGCTGAAGATAAAAGTTTAATTTTTATTATCTGTACTGTGACGCTCGCAATATCTGCGATGTTATGGTTTATGGTTAAAGATGATGCTCCGGCACAATCCTAAAAAAATGGCTGACGGTAATTAATTTAATTTTAATGAGCGGCTGCATGTATTAAGCATTACATTTAGCCGTTTATTTTATACACCATGCTTCAAAAATCATTTAAACAATTTTATTAAATTTAATACAGCCCCATCATCCTTAATAGATTTAACAGGCGGGAGGTTTAAATATTCTTTTCTAAGATGGTTAATTTTATTTGTGTTTAATTCTTCGATTTCATTTAATGAAATTGCAAGCAGCGCTATTTTTAATACTTGCGCTTTCACTCTTATAGTAAGGGGCGATTTTCTTCCTGGATGAAGATGAATAAAATTCAGCGGGTCCTCTCCGAAGCGCAGCGTCCAGCATGAGCCATCGCTTATTTCAATCAATCTAAATCCTTTACCTTCAGACATAAGCCATTGTAAATAATTGAAGAGGTTAATTTTAAATTGATGTGATAATAGAATTTCGATTTCATTACAAATTTCTACCGGCGAAAGATTTCCGACATATATATCCATTTGAGATTCGCCGATTTGAACAATCCCTTTTTTAATTTCCTCAAACGGTATTGCAGAATTTATTTTTAGAAATTGGAAATGATGTTTCCAGCAGTTAAGTATAAAAGGCGGGGGAACGGAGGAGATAAAATTCATTTAAAATCTTTTAATGATAAAATTTTATACTAAAATACAAAATTCTTTTAGAAGTTAAGAATAAACAGAAAGGAAAAAACAAAGGGGCAACCTACGATCGTCCCTTAATAACTCACCTTACGCATTATTTGATTTTGTATAGCTACTAAAAGTCGTGGCTATAAATACTACCTCATGCGTGGGGTGAGTTAATAAATTCCATTATCGGGGAAAGACTGGCAAATTTTGTTATCTTTGTTGCAGTAAAACAATGATTTATCTGTGGTGTTTTGAAACCGACTTTTTGTTTATTTTTGTTCATCAGAAAAGTGGTGTTTGATTGTTGATTTATTTTTTTTATCTATTCAAAAATAAACAGCTTACGCAGCTTTTTCTGTTTTTCGTTTTAGAATTTTAGGTAATATTTTAAACAGACAGATGAATTTCTGAATGAACTTCCTATTAGATATTACCCTCAGAGGAATAAATACTTTATTTTTGCATAAACTTTTAGTAATGTGAAAAAAATCAGTAATAAAAAGTATAATATTTATGAATTAGAAGCCCTTAGGGCTGAATTGATCGAATCTACTCTCGACCCGACCTCCATTTACAACCGATTAAATCTCTATAATAATTACTTTAACAGAATACTTTCACAATCAAATTTAAAAATCGAAGAAGTTTTCATTAGAGAATTTCTTGAAGATTATCTTACCTGTATTGCCAGATATGAAGTGTGGGGTTCTGAACTAAATATAACTGATAAAATTCTTGGGCAAATTAAGAATGTAGCGGCACTTGAAATCTCGTGTGAATTGAACAATGAATTTTCTAAAGAAATTGATAGAATTGAAAAGCAAATAGAGAAATTAAATTCAATTCTTGAAGGAAATGATTGTGAAGTGGTTGAAACTCACAAAGCATTCTTTCCACTAATTGATAAAGAAGCACCAAATGAATTTTACGGTGTTATTGATTCTGTTACCGTAAGAATTAATAAAGCAATTGACGGTGATAAATTTATAATTGTGCCAAGTGAGAAGGAGATTGAAAAAAGAATCTCTGAACAATGCACTCAATCCTGGCAGCTGGCTTTATCTTTATTACAGAAATATGTAAAGAAACCTTATAAATATCACGAAGTAATTATTAGCTTTGATAAAAAAGAAGGTTTTTATGAAGGTAACTCACTTGGTATTGCATTAACACTTTCATTCCTTGAAAGACTATTAAAAATTTATAATCCCACTTACCTGATTAATATTAAAGGACAAAGTGCATTTACAGGTGGAGCACTAGAAACCGGCGAAGTTTTATGCACAAGTGAAGAAATAATAAAACGAAAAGTTGCTGCTGTATTCTTTTCAGAAATAAATTCTTTTGTTTTTTCTAAGTGCGAGGAAACTTATGCGTACTTTACATTAACACAGTTAAAACAAAAATATCCCAATAGAAATCTAAAACTTATTCCTATTGAGGATTTTACTGATGTTCTAAATAGAAGAGATGTTATTGATATAAAAAAGCAGCCAATTGTTCTAAGAGGCGGGAAGTTTGTAAAGAAGAATTGGGTGAGCGCTGTTGCTACAGTTTTACTTGCTCTACTTTTTGCTTACTTGTTTGTTATGGATTTTGATGATAACCCTGCTTCAATATCTGCTGATGGTCAATGTATTTTTATTAAAAATAAAAATGGGAAATTACTTTGGACAAAATTAGTTAGTGTGTCAAAAGCTGAAATACAAAGTAATTCTTATTGTTCAAAAGAAGCTAAGATTGTAGACATAAATAATGATAGACTAAATGAAATTATAATTTGTGGAGAAAGAGATCCACGTACAAATCTAATTAAAAATAGTGCTATGGTGGTTTGTTATAATTCTGAAGGCGAAGAAATCTGGAATTACATATTTCAAGATTCAGTTTTGTCTGAAAGAGAAATTTTAAACACAGAGTACACAGTATACATTTTAGATACTGTAACATTCCAGGGGCAAAAATCTATTTTAATGTTTGCCAGTAACCTTCCCTCTTTTAGTTCCGCAATTTTTCGTTTAGACTTAAAAACCGGGAAAAGATTGCCTGGAACATTTTGGGCTTCAGGACATATTATGAATGCGACTGTTAAAGATATTGACGATGATGGCAAAAAGGATATAGTCGGGGTTGGATACGAAAACGGTTACGAAGATTTTGTTTTTTTTGCTTATGAGTTAGACACACTTATGAAAGTTAGACTAACTACAGAACAATACTTAATTAGAAATTACACTGTTTCAGAGATGAAATCTTATATTCGTTTTCCCAAAACGGATTTTGATAATTATTCTAAAATTAGAACTCCAGGTTACGTCATAAGTAGTTTTACTTTAGATGATAATAACTCAAAATTTAGATTTAGTACTACAATACCCCATACATCAGATGAAGTAGCCGTTGGCTATGAAATTAATTATGACTTGAAAAACATCAATGTTGTAATAAATAGCGGTTTTAGAATACAAAGAGATACATTAGTTGCACACGGCAAACTAAATCAACCTTACACAGATACTGAAGAGTACAAGAATATTATTAAAAGTAAAATTCTTTATTGGAAGAATGGTAATTGGGTTAAAAGAAATGAGTTGGATTGAATAAATAAAAAGCTGCCGCAGTTTACACCACGACAGCCACCAGAAACCATAAAAATTAAATTTACTTTAGGAGGATCATTTTTTTAGTCTCAACAAAATTTTCTGCTGCCAATTGGTACAAGTAAATGCCACTCGGTAAATCATTTGCTTTAAATTCTAATTCGTAGCTACCTGCATTATATAAACCTTCACCAAGAGTTCTTACTAATTCACCAATTACATTGTAAACATTTATTCTTATCTGTGTTTGTTTACGTATTATAAATTTAAACGTTGTTGAAGGGTTAAAAGGATTAGGATAGTTCTGACTGAAATAGTAGTCATTAATAACCATATTTTCATCAATTTTAACATCAACAGTCGAACCATATAATATTTGGATTTCCTCATAAGATAAGGCTCTATTATAAATTCTAATATCATCTATCGAACCAGTAAATGAATTCAAATAACTTTGCACCCAGGCACCTATTCTAAGAACCGCATTTGTATTCCGAATTGATGTTATTGTAGAATTAGTTATTGTATCCAGTATGCCATTAATATAAAAACTTATTTTACTATCCACTTTATTCCACATAAATACAACATGTGTCCAAGTATTTAATGATAAAGAAGATTTTGCTTGAAGTATTTTTTGTTGGCCGGGACCATTTAAACCGCCTGATATTTGCCCTGTTGAACTTAGCCATAACCCGTATTCATCATCTGAAGAGCCAGAAGTACCCATCTTTCTTAAAATATCTCCTGATGTGCTTTGTTCTTGCCTGATCCATGTTGCAATAGTTACACCCGATGCATTAGAAAAATCAAAAGTGCTGTTGTCGGGTACATTTATATAACTTGTTGATGTAAATTGAGCAAATGTCATTGTATTATTTGATGCAAAGGTAACCCCATTTAAGGTCCCATCATTTCCATTCCCACTCGAGTCATTCGCATTACCGTTAAGTGGATAATGTGCTACTAAACCTTGGGACCAAACAGAAATTGAAAATACTGCTAAAAAAAACAGTAGAAGAAACTTATTCATATGAACTCCTATCGATTTTGTTTACAATTACATCAATACCCCCAATCCAATCATTTTCGGAAAATGGTAATACATTTTTTGAAATTATTTTTAGTATGCTTGTTTTGTAGAGAGATGGTAAAATAAACTGAATTAAATAACCTTGCGCCTTCATCTTTAATTGTATAACTTTTAAAAAATAAAAAAAGGAATTTGATGGAAACCTTAGTTAACCGCATAACTTTTAATCTAAAACAATGTGGGGGTCGTCCTTGTATTAGAGGAATGAGGATTCGCGTTACAGATATTCTCCAGCTTTACTCTTCCGGGCTTTCTTCAGAACAAATTCTTGAAGAAATGCCTGATTTAGAAATGGACGATCTTAAAGCAGCATTAATTTATGCAAGTAAAAAACTTGATTACCCTATCGTAGCGGCATGATAATTTGGATTGATGCACAGCTTTCCCCTTTTCTGGCTGAATGGATTTGCAATGAGCTAAAATTTGATGCAAAGGCAGTACGTGATTTGGGATTAAGAGATGCAAATGACGAGGATATTTTTAATAAAGCAAGAATTGCTGAAGCAATTGTTATGACTAAAGATATTGATTTTAAAATTCTGCAAGATCGATTAGGAGCTCCACCCAAGATTATCTGGTTAACTTGTGGAAATACATCTAACAGAAGGCTTAAAGAAATTCTAACGTCACATCTTAACGAAGCTATTGCTCTAATAAATGAAGGTGAATCAATTGTTGAAATCAGTGGTGATTGAACAGATTGGAGAAATAGGAAAATGAGAACTATAGAAAAATCATTAAATGAAATAAACGAAGAATGTATGGTTTTACAAATTTTTTATATGATTTTTCAAATTGCGGACAGAGAATAATTTTATTCATTTATTCCTGAATCGGAATGTAATTTAGTTATAACTTCATCAGCAGTTGAAGTCTTAAGCTTTCCGGATGTATAAAGCGTGGTTGCTTCCTTGATCTCAGATGAAATTTCATCCCGTCCGTCCTCAATCAATCGTTTATTAAGTATTTCGAGCAATGCTATTCTTTCAGATAAGGAAAGCTGCATTACATCATCCAATACAGAATCTAAGGTACTCATTTTATTTTCCTATTCATTTTCAGATTAAAATTAAATAATCTATTTGTAATCTAAAAGATAAATTAAGAATCGCAAAACTTTTTTTTGAAAATGTTTTTTGTATTTTGTGCTCTATGAAAAGCACTTATTCTGTTTTGCAGATATTCCACTCAATTTGCGAGAATAAATCATCTCGTTCTGAAGTAAATAATCTTATAGAATTATCTCACAATTACGCTTGCACATATCTTAAATACCGATATAAGAATCTAAGCAGGGTATTAATGGCGGAAGATTTAACTCTTAAGGAAATAGCAATCGATGCAATTGCGCCATTATTCGAAAGGAATGAAAACGGCGAGTTAACCCAGATAATTAAAGCATTTAACAATTGGACACCTAAGATTGAGACAGAAGAACAAGCGGTATTTTTCTTAAATAGATTAGTTGCAAAAAGCATAGAAAAATACGCTTCGGAGTTGCTAAGACAATCTGATCCATTCTTTTCTAAAATTCTGGATTCAGTTAATTACTTAATTGATAAGAACGGGTATTTAAAGAAATTTATAATCGGGACTACCTATATAGTTGAAAATGAGAATATTATAAAAATAGGTGCACTGCCTGACAGGGGGTTTATAAGTGAATTGCCAATTGAATTATTTACTGATAAAAAAATGCAATTTCAAAAATATTTGATTACATAAAATCAAGTTCAGACAAAACCCCCGCGATACCATTAAATGCTTTAGTAATGAAAATCAAGCAAGTTAGGGCAGCTAATTTTGTTTTTATAGAAAGCGTATCAATCGGGAATGAATCGGAGATTGATACAATAGTTAACAGAGCATTGGATGCTGCTTTTACGAAGATGCAGGACTCTTACATAAATAAGGGGAAACTTGAGATAAATGAAGCAGAAAGAATTAAAAGGGCGATTGAACTTATAGTATATGATCTGAGAGATGGTGGGATTAATTCCGGGCTGCACAAATATTTTTTAGAACAATTTCCGGAATTGACATTTAATGATTATGAGGATAGATACCAGAATATATTTGAATATTTATTTAAGGTATTAAAAAAGAAAATTGCAGAACAATTAATATAAGTGATATTTGCCCCGCAGCTCAGACTTCAGAGGCTGTGCGAAAATCCTTAGCCCACAGTTTCAACTGTGGGAAAACTCAAAATAAATTCTGAGCTAAATTTTCCGTAAATAACAATTTTTAGAGTATTATAAATTTATATGAATACGAACAATAAAAATATAACTATCGACGAACAGGATCTGTTCACTTTTGTTTTCTTTCCTGAAAATCTGCGAGAAGATAAAAAATTAATAATTGAATCAGATAAATCATTTGCAGGTATTGTAGAGTTTTACATGCATCTTAAGCTTGATTCTGTAAAAGGGTTGGATAATTATTTAAAGCAAAAGATCTCCGAAAAAATTCCAGCATACCATCTTTCTAATGTTATACAGCTTTTTGCGTTAAGAGAACCAATGGTGACAAGACGAAATGGAAATCATCTTGCTGCAGATTCGAAAGAGTTAAAACCAACGATGACAACCAAGACATTTGTGGATAATGAAAAAGAGTACTTAATAAAAGTCCTTAACTTTGGGGATACAACAAAGGTTTTTGTATTTTCAACAAAGGATGAGGTAATAAAGAATTTTAATATCGTTATTGAACCACAAAATCTTAAATATCATTTTAACGATAATTCGGAACCGTTGACGCTCGAAGATAAGATCGAAGCTAACTCCATTACCCTTAGGATTGAGTAAAGTAGTGTAAAAAGGATTGTGTAAATGGAAATTCCCGTGTGTATCGCGGAAAGGAACGAAGCCTGAGCATAGCGAACCGTTAGCTAACGGATTTCGCAATGGATTGTCTATGTAAGAATATTTTTTTTATCAACATTTTTACCGAAGAACCACATTTTATTTGCTGAGTATCATCTTTCTCGATAAACTTTTACTATCTGCGGTCAACTTATAAATGTAGACACCGGATGATATTCTGCTTCCGTCGAAATCAATTTCATGAGAGCCGGATTTAGATTCTAAAATAAATTCAGCAATTTTATTTCCAAGTATGTCGAAAATTGTTAAAACCGGGGCACTGCTCATATCATCCGGCGTAGTAAATTTAATTATTGTCGTTGGATTAAATGGATTCGGGTAATTTTGCTCAAGCAAAAACTTGTTAGGCGGATTGAATTCAATCTCAATAGTTTCAGAATAATCGAAACTTCCGTTGTAGTCAATCTGCTTCAATCTGTAATTGATTATAGAATTATTTTCGGGGTAATCTGAAAAAGAATAATTATGAACAGCGGTTGAGCTGCCATTTCCTTTAACAAAACCTATCTTCTCCCATTCTGACTTCTGACTTCTAACTTCTAACTTCTGAATTTCAAATCCATAATTATTAATTTCTGAGGCAGTGCTCCAGTTGAGAGTGATTTTGTTATTTACAGCATTAGCATTGAAGGAAGATAATTCAACAGGTACGGGCTGCTCAATTACCAAAGGGAAGTTTGGGGCAAAATTCCACTTATCGTCTGTAGAAGGAATGCCGTCATTATTTACGCTGATTGACACTGCATAAATAGTATCGGTCAACTGCTCTGGAGCGGTATAATTGAACCGCCAGATTATAGTATCATTTATAAAAAACCGGGGAGTAGTGTGCGTTAATTCTTTACCAATTTTTTGTTCTCCTGAATCGGCGATGGCGAGAATTCCAAAACGAACCGCCGTGTTAAAACCGCCGCGAATGGCGGGACCACCTGTTAAGTACAATTTGTATTCAGCAGTCTCACCGACGGTTAAAGTATCCGAACCTTCTATCCAAACATGGACGTTTAAATCAGGTTCGAGATTATGACAAACACAGCCTTCACCGTTTAAATTTGTTAAGCCGGTAATCCCTGTTGAATATGCATATAAAATTACAGCCGCAAAAATTAAAAATAGAATTAATTTACTTTTCATTTATTTAATCAAAGATATTTTTATTGTTTTGTAAAAAACTTTTCCATTAGCGCCGGATGCCTGGAGCGATACGATATAATTACCGGAAGGTAATCCACCGTTGACGGATGAAGCGCTAAAATTAATTTCGTGTTTGCCTGCTTGCAATTTTCCGTTAGAGAGAAGATTTAACTCTTCGCCAAGCATGCTGAAAATTTTTATTGAATACATGGCTTCTTCCGGCAGTTCAAAACTTATGGTCGTTGAAGGATTAAACGGATTAGGATAATTTTGGTTAAGTTTATAATCGGACGGGAGAAACGGTTCAGCTTCAACTATACTGGAATATTTGAATGCGCCGTTGTAATCCGTCTGTTTTAACCTGTAATATGTTTTTGATGAAATTGTTTCATAAAAAGAATATGAATGTTTTTCAGTTGAGGTTCCGTAACCGGAAACAAATCCTATTTGAAAAAATTTTTCTGAGTCAAAACTTTTTTCGATTTCAAATCCATAATTATTTATTTCGGTTGAAGTTTCCCAATGAAGTTCAACTATATTATCATTAACTAAAGCATTGAACGATGTAAGCTCCACAGGAATAAACCAAGGCGATGTGAGTTTATAAAATCCGGTGGATTGTGCTGCAAATACAGTCATAGAATCAACTATATAAACTGCATAATTACTTCCGCCGATTGAAGTATTTGACCAGCTATTTCCGCCGTCTTTAGAAAAATAAATAGAACCGCCGGAATATTTTCCGGTAATAATAAAATCGGAATCGAAAGGATTAACATCAACTCCCCACATATTCTGCCCGTTAAAGAAAGTAATTGGCGTCCACGTAGTTCCATAATCAATTGATTTTAAAAATCCGCCTCCGCCGCCCCAGCGTGTAGCCCAGACAACTCCATTATTAATTTTATCGGTTGCAATTGTTGGAATCTCACCGGTGGTATTAAATACCTGAGTCCATGTAAATCCGGCGTCTATGCTCTTAAATATTCCTGTACCGTTATCGCCAATTAAAATAACTTCCGAACTATCCGGCATTACCTCAATATCGCAAGGGGTTCCGAAACCTGCTACAGTTGCTAGCGTTGTCCAGGTTTCACCAAAATCAGTTGAACGCATAAAATTTGAATTGCTCATCGTGTAAATAGTGTCGGGGTGCTGCGGATCGGGAGTAGTTGGGATTCCGAAATAAGAAAAACTTAAGTTATCTGCTACAACCCGCCAAGTTTGTCCGTTGTTTGTGGTTTTAACAATTTTATCTATTCCGGCATCAAATGCAACAAGGCATGTTGCCGTATCTTTTCGACTGAGGATAATATTTTTTATTTTATTAGCTCCGGGAATTAATGTCCCGTAAGCCGTAAAGGATTCGCCGCGGTTCCAACTTTTATAAACAGTTGCCGATGCTCCGTAATACACGATATCCGAATTATCGTGTTGAACAACAATAGGATTTCCAAGGCTTGAACCGAACTGTTTTAATTCCCAGCTGTATTGAGCAGATAATGGAATTATGTATAGCAAAAACAATAAAATGCCGCGAAGAAGTAATTTCATCTTGACTCCAATTATATTAATATTTTTCTTAAGCAGTAATGTGAGATTTTTTGCTTTTGTAAAAAGCAGTGCGATAATAAATAATTATTGTGTAAAAACAAATCTTTTAATATTGTGCGAATAATAATTTATTGTCTGTTAGTTGCTTTACCGTTTCTTTAGAGTAAACCAATACTAAGTTTTTTCTCTCAATATTGCTCACTTTAATGGAATAGAAGGAAAAAATGTTTTAAGTTTGTCATACTAATTTTAAACCATCAAAAAACATAGGTTCTATGAATTTAGATGTACTTGTCTTTGCTGCACATCCCGATGATGCAGAACTCGCTATGGGGGGCACAATTGCCAGATTCACTTCGGCTGATTTAAAAGTTGGAATAATTGATTTTACAAAAGGCGAACTTGGTACACGCGGAAGCGCAGAAACGCGCCAGAAAGAAGCGTTTCAATCCGCTTTGATTTTAAAAGCTGCATTACGCGAAAACCTTCAAATGCCGGATGGTAATGTTCAGAGAAATAAAGATAATTTAATGAAGGTTATTATGACCATCCGCAGATTCAAACCTAAAATTATTTTTGCACCCTATTTTAACGACCGCCACCCCGACCACATGGATGCCAGCGTACTGGTCAAAGAGGCGATGTTTTCGGCAGGGCTCGCAAAAGTAAAAACTTTTGATAAAGAAGTTGCTCAATCTGCATACAGACCTCAAAAACTTTTTTATTATATGCAGACTTACACATTCGAACCTTCTTTTATTGTAAATATTAGTGATACATTTGAGCAAAAAATGAAATCGGTTAAATGCTTCGGATCTCAATTTCATAATCCCCGCACTACAGAACCGGAAACATTCATAAGCAGACCGGAATTCATTTCATACATAGAATCACGCGCTCATTTTTACGGATTTCAAATAGGTAAATTGTACGGCGAACCATTTTATTGCGAAGAAAAAATAGAATTAGATTTGAATGGGTTGATTAAGTAAATTTCCTTGAGCAAAACGGAGAGATGACATATTAAGATGTCATCTCTTTAAAGATGTAATTATTTTTTTAAGGTAAATAGTTCCTCAGGTAATTCTTCATTTAGTTTTATTTTTTTTACTATTTGAGTTTTTGTTTTACCATTCTCCGCTGTGGTTAGTTTGTGCGGAAAAGATATATCCTCAATTTTTTTATAATTTTCCATTCCGGTTTCTTTTATTGTTCCATTTTTATGTTGAATAGTTTTAGCTATAAGATATGATTTTGAATCAATAAAAATATTTGTTGTATCTCCGCTGATTTCGGTACAGTTTATTTGATAAAATTTCTTACCGCCTTCTGAAAATTCCCCGATGTATTTAAGATCACGAGCTTTTTCTCGATAGCAGAAGAAATAACCATCAAGGTCAGCCGCAGATTTTATTTCTTCAAGGTCTTTTCCAATCAAGTTATTTGTATCAACGCTGCTTATCACGAAACAGTTTACGCCGTCGAAAAGGGTTATAAGAGTTTGTTGATTTATGGTTTGCTCAATTCTAAGTTTATTCGGTCGTTTGTGGAAAATTAAAATTTTACCATTCCCGTCAGGTGAATTAAAATCTGATTCAATTATAATCGTTTTTGTTTGATTGAATTTATCCTGATTTACAGCATCAAAATGATAATCTATAATTTCATCTAATGTTTGTGCTGTTAAAAATGCAAATTCTATTAGAACGAATGCCGCGGTAAAAATAAGTTTTTTCATACAATCCTCCTTCGAGATTATTGTAGTTGGAACTGTAAAATTTGTTGGGCAATTCTAGAGGGAAAATTATTCCGGTGTGAATAATAAAATTCTGTTCTGTTGAATTAACAGGCTTGCTATTTGGGTAGATGTAGAAAGTAACACTAAAGTACCGGAACATTTATTTCCTCCGGATGTTGTGATCGAAAATAGATAAAAAAAGAGAGTGAATCAAGATAGCGCAATTTGAAAGATCAGCTCTGGCTTTGGTTCTGCAGCACAATAAATTTGCGGCAGCACTCTTTTGTCAAAATAATTACGGCGACGAATGCTCATAAAGTTCATCAGCCGGCAGATCTTCTTTTTTTAGCGCT
>Ga0210012_1002414_pt1 | contig 16220 bp, 12 predicted proteins | sample CryGeymeta201504_FD_183974 | JGI IMG/M metagenome (GOLD analysis project Ga0210012, IMG submission 183974) | Groundwater microbial communities from Crystal Geyser aquifers in Utah, USA - Crystal Geyser metaG 2015-04 (SPAdes) (version 2) | ecosystem: Environmental > Aquatic > Deep subsurface >... | reverse complement strand
ATTCACGTTCGTCTTCAGCAGTTCCGAGAGCTGCTGCCATTTGACATGCCCGTCGCACCAGGACAGGTTGGCGCCGTCGGTGTGGCGGGCTTCGTAGGTGCCGCGACCTTGAGCGGTCAGAAGCTGTGGCCCGCGCGGCCCGCGGTCCGTCTGGGTTGGCTGCGCCAGCCGGGTGTTCCACGCCGCCTGGAACTGGCCGGGCACGCCGTCGCCGAGCAGAAGGGTCTGCGACGGCTCGACGATCTCGGCGAAGCTGACTCCGTAGGTCTGAAACGGCGGCGTGGTCTCCTGCCCGTCCGGCACGTCGCTGCCGAAGTAGCCGCGGTTGCAGACGTAGCCGCCATACTGACCTACACTGTTGGGAACGTACACCACCTCCTTTGCCGTCGGGCAGGTGAATAGCTGCGCGCTCTTCGCGTACGCAACCACCACGTCCATCCACCGATACAGCCCCGGCTCCATCGGCGCGCCGAAGAACGCCTTCGGCAGCGTCTCGTCGTGGTCATCCGCGTACATGGTCAGCGCCAAGGCGAGCTGCCGTCCATTGCCGACGCAGTTGATGGTCCGCGCCTTCTCCCGCGCCTTGGCGAAGACTGGGAACAGGAGCGCCGCCAGGATCGCCAGGATGGTGATGACGATCAGGAGCTCGAGGAGGGTGAAGCCGTGGGAGCATCGTTTGATTGCAGCCCTATCACCTCCGACTGGCATCACACACTTCAGCCACCGGCGCCAGCGAGCCGACCGGCGGAAGTGCATATCCGCCATTGTTCTTTTCCGCGCGCAAGGTAGAGGAAGGCCCTTGCTTGCTCTCAGCAGTCTCCTTGCCGTTGCGGATCAGTCTGGTCAGCGGCATGGTTGGATGGTTGGATGGCTGCTGGATGGAGTACACGGAGTCGCTACGGTTCCGATACCGCCAATACTAAGGAGTGCTTCACGGTGAGGGACGACCGTGACGTGTACTCCACTGGATGCGTACCAGAGACAGTAATGGGCGGCAGGATGGTCTCAGGCAGCCGGAGCATTACGGTCACGAATCCTGGTAAGCGTAACGTGCCGGGCTTGGACGGCGTGACGGCCAAGGTGACTGTCGCGGTTGCTGACCGCCCGGTCAGCATGCCGTGGACCCTCTTCTCGCCCCGATCATCGCTGAGTCTGAGGACCGGGAGGACCTCAGCCACGCCCATCTCCGCGCCCGCCCAGCGGGTGGGAACCGTCAGCCAATACCTCGCTTCGGCGGGACAACTGAGCTTGATGTCAACCTTGACCGTCACCGTCTGCCGGCCGGGACCCCTCAGCTCCGTTGGACTCACGCTCAGGCGGGTCGACACATATCGGTTCGGATCGAAGTCTGCCATCCTCCCCTCGAAGCTGACCGTCACGCCACACGCTTTCCCGCACAGATCGACGCCATGGTGCTTCTTGTGCTCCTCGGGCGTTACGCACGGCACTCCGGCAAGTACAAAGGCGGCTTCGCTACCGTCGCGCAATGATTGGCGCGTCACCTGAATGGACATCAGTTCCTTGAAGAACGTCATTCCGCTCAGAGTGCCTCTCTCGAAGCCGGGTATGGTCAGCCCTTTCGGAAGGCGCTTGGTCAGCTTGGCAGTGAAGTGTTGCTCCCGTCCTGCGGGTGAGATTCGCGCAAGACCCAGCGTCTCCCGAATGGCCACCTCTCGGCACCCGAGGGGGTTGGTCTCGACGCTAACCCCCTCGGTCTCGTGCACGAAAAGCGTCTCATGGGGACTTGGCGGTCCGGGCTGTGCGGCCGGACCAGCCGCCACCAGCGTGAATATGGCCAGGTATGCGGAGCAAAGGAAGTTCACCAAACGCTGCCCGTTGCTCGTCATCGTCACTCGCCAGCCTCTCGCTTGGGTCTCGGCATGATCTTGTAGTCGGCGAATCGAACGTCATCGATCTTCCACTCATTGCTGGCTACGTCGCGGGTCAATACGATTGGCACCTCGACCGCGTCCGGCATGGACTTCTTCGTTACGAACTGCAGCCGCAGGTCGACGGCGCCTTCGTGCACTGCCACTATCACGAGCTCCAGGAAACCGTCAGTCTCAAACGGCGGCCCGCTTCGCTCCGCGAATGCCCTTAGCGACCTCTCGAACTGCGACGCCGAGCACTTGCGCCTGTATGACTCTGAGGTGAAGGCGTACGCCGCACGATCGTCCCCTTTGCTCCACGCGCTTGCGAAGGGACGGACCAGAGTCCGCTTCATACCGTTGAGGATCGCGCCGGTCGACCACTGATACGAGCACCGCCAACCGGAGGGCTCCTTCTGGAACCTCAGAGTCGGTGTGAGCAACATGGGGCGGGGAGGTTGGCCGTCAGTCGATGCCGGTCGCGGCGGCTGCATCACTGCGAGCAGCAGCACTTCCGCTTCTGTCTCGCTGGTGAACTCGGGAATCATGTAGTCGAGAATCTTGACGGGGTAGCGACCACGCTCCAGCTCGCGCCGGAAAGCGTCAGCCTGTGCCAATAATAGGTGAGACAGTTGCCTCTGTGGAATTAGTGAAGAATTCCAGGAGGTAGCGATGAAGAAAGAGAGCATTGAGATGAGAGCAGCAGGCGGAACGGAAGGAGGGCGGAGCCCGAGTGGAGTTCCGCCTGCGGGCGAGCCGGCGCCGGTCGGCAGGCGGGGTCGAGTGCCCGCCGATCCCGAGGTGCGGGCGCGGGCGGTTCGGCGCCAGTACCCCGCTGCGTACAAAGCGCAGATCGTGGCGGAAGCTGCGGCCTGTACCGCGCCCGGTGAGATCGGCGCGTTACTCCGTCGGGAGGGGTTGTATTCTTCGCTGCTGGCGACGTGGCGTCGCCAACAGGAAGCGGGCGCGCTGGCCGGTCTGACCCCGCAGCCCCGGGGTCGGAAGCCGAAGCAGAGGCCGGTGGAGAAGGAGAACGAGCAACTGCGTCGCGAAGTCCAGCGCCTGCGGGAGCAGCTCCGCCAAGCGGAGTTGATTATCGGAGTCCAAGAAAAGTCTCCGAGATTCTGGGGATTCCGCTGGACAGCCCAGGGAGCACCGCGAGCGACTGATGGCAGCAGCAGAGACCTTGGCACCTGACGTTGGCACCGCTCCAGCTTGTCGCGCCCTGGGCGTGTCGCGAGCGCAGCTCTATCGGCGGCGCCGACCGCCGGTGGCGCCCTCGGTCGGGACCCGGAAACCGTCCTCCCGCGCCCTCAGCCCGACGGAGCGGGAAGCGGTGTTGGCGACGCTCCATAGCGAGCCGTTCGTCGACCACGCCCCGGCGACCGTCTACGCGGCGCTGCTGGACCAGGGCACGTATCTCTGCTCCACCCGCACCATGTACCGCCTCCTGGAACAGGCGGGGGAGGTGCGCGAGCGCGGAACCAGCGCCGGCATCCACCGTACCGGAAGCCCGAGCTCTTGGCTACCGGTCCCAACCAAGTCTGGTCCTGGGACATCACCAAACTCCGGGGCCCTGTCAAGTGGACGTACTTCTACCTGTACGTCGTCTCGCCCACAGGGCGAAACGTCCTGGATGTCTACAGCCGCCACGTCGTCGGCCGGCTCCTGGCCGAGCGCGAGAACGCCGGGCTGGCCCGGCGGTTGATCCGCGAAACGGCGGAGAAACACGGGATCTGCGAAGACCAGCTCACGTTGCACAGCGATCGGGGCTCCCCCATGGTCTCCCACACCCTTGGAGAACTGCTGACCACCCTGGGGATCACCCCGTCGTTCAACCGCCCCCGCACCTGCACCGACAATCCCTTCTCGGAGAGCCACTTCCGCACCCTGAAGTACCAGCCCGAGTTCCCCGCGCGCTTCGGTTCCTACGAAGACGCGTTGCGCTTCTGCCGGGAGTTCTTTCACTGGTACAACGAAGAACACTACCACTCCGGGATCGCCTACCTGACCCCCGCAACGGTCCACTACGGACACGCTGACGAGACCCGCGCCAAGCGACAGCACGTGCTGAACGCGGCCTACCAAGACCATCCGGAGCGGTTCGTCAACCAACCGCCCACCACCCCCGAACTCCCCCCGGCCGTCTGGATCAATCCACCACGGCAGACCACTGACGACGACCACAAGCAGCCAACCTTGCTCACTAATTTCGAAGAGCAACTATCTCAAACACCTTGACACGCGCCTCTTGCTTTGACAATGCAGCAACTGCCTGCGCGTTGCAGAGGGAAACGACAAATGAGTAAACGAACTGGCGTCAACCCCTATCGACGGGTAGCATACGCGATGCTGCTCGCGGCAGCCACATGTGCCCTCTCCGGGGGAAAACCGAAGTCATTGTGCCAGGAGATGCCCGACCGAAATTCGGTCTCACCCACCATAGGACAGGGACCCTTGGCGGATTCGGCGGGAACGCGGCACGCGGAGAACGCAGCGCACGACACCCGGGGCGCAACGCCGGGGGAGGCGCAGAATGGCGTTGGAGATCTGAAGCGTATCTACGGATTGCTGGGATTGTACAGAGAGAGACATGGGGGCGAATTCCCGGCTCAGGCAAGCGCGATGCTCACCGAGGTCATGTCGCATGCGGCTGACTACGGCTTCGCGGATCCATCTGAGGCGGTTCGTGCTCTCGCGAACCCTGACTCCGTGTATTCGGACAGCTCCGTGCAACGGCATGCCCCGGATCGAGCCATGCCCTACCGGTTCTCAAACAGGCGGCTGGATGGTACAGCGGTGGGCAGCCCCAAAGCTGCGGGCACTCGGGATGTCCTCTCCTACACGCCTCTGTACTCTCACCAGAATGCCCGTCTTTGGGGAGAGGACCAGAGCGTGCGCAACCCGGTGGGGTTCTACTTGGTCCTTTGGGATGACGGGGAAGTAGCTGAGATACCTTACGATCTGGTGATGTACGTGCCGAAGAGCAGCGGTGAGTATGGGTTCGCGTTCCCAGGGCAGGCCGGAGTCGGTTGTGACTGCATGACCTACGACGAGTTCTGGACCAGAGTGGCCGGTGAGAGTGCCCCCTCAAGGGGCAAGCCCTTGCCGCCAAAGGAGATCGTGGCCCTGCCTGACAACGGCGGCCCCGAGGCCCTGGTCTCGTTGTCGCGGTTGCTCACCGCGCCCATGGGGCGGGAGAGGCTGTGGGAGTTGCTGGATTCGGCGCAGGAGGTGTTCTCTCTCCGCGACCTCGCGGCGGCTGGGAAGGAGTTGGGCCTTGGCTTGCGGGAGGAACGTATCAGTCTTGATGAGCTGGAGCGCCGGAGCCGCCCTGCCATCTTGCGGCTGGGGAACCCGGATCGGCTCATCGTGTTGGCTACCCTCGGAACCAACCGAGCCCTGATCTACGACAAGGGGTGGCTGCAGTTCGTGCCCCGTTCCATGGTTGCGGAACGCTACGTGGGCCAGACGCTGCTGCCGACGCCGGCGGAGGCCGCGGCGTCGTTACGTGTGGAGCGCCCGCTGCGTGAAGTGGAGCTGAAGTCATTCCAGGATACGGCCTCCGAGACCTTCACCATCACGAACGTGGGCAGCAAGCCCCTGCAACTCTGGACCGAATCGCCCGCTTGCGGATGCACGAGCGTCGAGCTGTCGCCCGCGGACTTGCCCCCCAACGCAACTTCGGTGCTCAGGGCGACGATCAGACCGCGGGGAGCAGGAACCCCTCGGTGGGCGACTCAGCTTGCGACCATCGCGATACGCACGAACGACCCCTCGGCGCCCCGTGTGATGGTCGGTGTAGAGCTGCACGTGCAAGTCCCGAAGCCGTAGTAGCACCAAGCTTATTGCGCAACCCACCGAGAGACTCTACTGCCCCGACCCGGGGCGCAGCAGGGAAGGGACCAACCCTATGAGATCCCCTGCGAGGCGCTTCACCGGCAGGCTCCTGGCGTGGCTTTGCCTCGCTTGGATCCCTGTGACGCTGTGGCCCTTGGCTACCCCCTCGCTCTGCCAGCCCACGAGACACGCGTTGTCAATCGCATACACCATCGACCCGGGCACTTTCCTATCTGGATGCGGGTGAGGACTGGGCGGCCAGGCAGGTGGTCTGGCGCGGCGTGCTTCCGTGATTGGCACCCTGCGCGCAAAGCGTCGCGAGTCCCTGTTGCTGGATCTCGGCAACCTGGCGGACGCGCAGGCGAAGTATGGGGTTGGCCTTCAAGTGGCCGGGCCGATGAAGTACGACGGCCTTGCCCCCTCACCGGCCGACCTTAGGATGGCGCCAAACCTCAACGCCTTAGCTGCCGCTACCCAGATCCCCGTAGTGCCGGAGATCAGCCGGGAAACCGCCGCTTCGCCGAAGGCGCTCCTGCTAACCAGAGGCGACATCCGAGTGGCGGTAGCATCGGTCGGCAGCTCTGGACCACCGGAGGCCACCAAGCAGCTCGGGCGCGCCCTGCGTTCGCTTCGCGCGTCGGCTGACCTGCTTGTGTTGGTAAGCCGGGCAGGGCCGGAAGCAGATGCATTGCTGGCCAGCGCGCCAGCAACCAGAGGTTGTGTCGATGTCATCGTGGAGGTCGAGGAATCTGGAGCGCCACTTGAACCGAGGACTGTCCACACGACGGCCATTGTGAAGGCGTCACGCGGAGGGCAGTCGGTTGGTGTGATCGACATTGGGTTCGAGCCCGCCAGACTGGCTGTCCAACATCATGTGTTTGAGGTCCAGCCCTCCCTGCGGCCCGATACAGCCGGCCACGATTGCGTGACCAAGTTCTTGGGCGAGCACCCCGAGCACGGCGAGGTCAGCTTCGAGTACCTCCCGAAAGCCTCGTGGCCCTACACGCCTGCTACCGAATGCAAACGCTGCCACGAGCGCGAGACCCATGCATGGCAGTCCAGCCGTCATGCCGCCGCACCTCAGACACTGAGTCGGGAAGGTAGGTACCTGCGCGAGTGTCTGCGCTGCCACTCGGAGTACTACCGCCGGACAGGACAGGTCGCTGCACTACCTGCTGGCGAGGGCGGGGTTGAGTGTGTCAGTTGCCACGGAGACCGGACGCTTCACTCCGCAGGCGGCCCGATCGACCGCAAGTTCGCCAAGACCCGGGTGTCCGTCCCAGTGTGCCGCACCTGCCACAACCAGGAGCGCGACCCGGACTTCGACTACGCGAAGGCGCGGGAGCGGATACGGCACTGGTAGACGAGTGAGTGCAGCGGCCTCTCGGCGAGACCCGCTGACACTGGTGGCATAGGTTTCCGAACCTGTGGCGGGGCGCAGCGTGGTCGCGGCCAAACTCCGGGAGGTCGAGCGGACCGGCACCACCGTCCGGTGGTCGTGTGAACGGCCCGGTGAGCGGGTACCATTCGGTGAGCCATGCAGCCTCCGAGACCCCCCTTCCTCCTCGGCATCGCCGGCGGTTCCGGTTCTGGCAAGTCGACGCTCGCCGAAGCACTGGCAGCCAAGTTGCCGGTCCCGTGCGCCCTGATTGAGCACGACTGCTACTACCGCGACTTGAGCCACCTGCCGGTTGCTGTCCGCGCACAGGCCGACTTCGACGCGCCGGAGGCACTGGAGAACGAGCTGCTCTGTGCGCACCTGCGGGCACTGAAGGCAGGGCGCGGCGTCCGCGTGCCGCGATATGACTTCGCGGCGCACACGCGCCGGGCGGAGAGCGACCTCGTGCAGCCCGCGCAAGTCATACTCGTGGTGGGTATACTCCTGCTATCGGAGCCGGCCCTGCGCGCCCTGTTTGACGCGTCGGTGTTCGTGGAGGCACCCGCCTGCGTCCGGTTCGTCTGGCGTCTCGTTCGCGATGTCGGGGAGCGCGGCCGCACCCTTGAGTCGGTGGTGCAGCAATACCTCGCCACGGTTCGACCGGCCCATGAGCGGCTGGTCCAGCCAACGCTGGCTCATGCCGACCTCGTTGTGTCCGGGATGGACCTCGAGGGGAGCCTGCGCTCCGTGGCGGAGCGGCTTCCGCGCGGGAACTGCGCCGCGCTGCCGCCCGTCCTCTCGGAGCAACTGCCGTGCCCCCGGCCGTCGTTCGTTGGGGGGCGGGGAATGAGAGAAGACCATGAAGCGACCAATCCTGTTGCTCCCGTTGCTTGTCCTCACGGGGCTGGGCTGCGTGTCGCCGTCGTTCGCCGGGCTGTTCGACCTCAGTGATAGCCGCGAGCGCAAAGTCGGCGAAGACATGATGAAGCAGCTCAAGGAGCGCTACCCCTACTACGCCGACTGGGAGATCAGCGGCATTGGCGAGCTGCTGCGGAACGCCTGCGAGGCACCCGAGTGGGTGGCCGACTTCCACGTCTTCCCCGACCCCAAGGTGAACGCTTTCGCGCTGCCGGGCGGGCACCTCATGATCACCGAGGGGTTGCTTGAGGTTCTGCAGACCGAGGACGAAGTCGCCTTCGTGCTGGCACACGAAATGGGGCACGCCGTCAAGCGACACATCGCCTCCGAGTACAAGCGCGCCAACGAGAACAACCTGCTGTTCAGCGTGGTGCTGGCTGCGCTGGGCGCGAACCGGACGATGTGGGATCTCGGCAACTTCGTCCAGAATGTCACGCTGAACCAGTACAGCCAGAAGAAGGAACGCGAGGCCGACATGGTCGGCTACCACCTCGCCGCCAAGGTGGGCTATGACCCCGAGGCTGCCATCAGCGCGCTGGAGAAACTGCGCCAGGACAAGGGCGAGGACTCCAAGACGATCAACAAGCTCTTCGGCACGCACCCGCTCATCACCGAGCGGGTGCACCGGCTGGACGTCGATCCCGGTGAACGCGCGCCCGACCGACCGGTCATCGAGCCGCCTCTCGACGCGCTCTCACGAACCAAGCTCCAGCTCGAGTACCTCAACACCGACGACCAGCCCTGGAAGGACGAGTGGGCGGTGGCCATCGGCAACCGGGTGAACGTCGGGCTGGTCGACCTCCCCGACGTGTCTCTCGTCCACAAGTGGCAGCTTCGTCGTTCGGTGGATCGGCCGGACTTCAAGGCGGTCATTCACCGGCGGCTGGTGCAGAAAGGCAAGCACCAGGACGCCACGCTTGAGATGGACGTCCTCGGCGCCCACTCCGACGCCAGCCTCTGGAACAAGCGCTACGCGACGCGATCCATTTCCGACATGACAGGCCGCGTCAACTCCTTTGCCGACGAGGTGAGTGCCGACCTCGCCAAGTTCCTCAAGACCGCGCGGAAGTAGAGGGAGTCCATGAGCCGGAAGCCCTGCCTACGGATGGGCGTCGCGGTTGTGGTCGTCGTGCTCTGCGGGCGGGCGCCGGGCCGAGCGCAAGAGGCCTCCGTTGAGGTCTGGACGGAGAGCAGCCTGCGGAAGGTGTTCCGCGATGAGGGGCGGCCCGCTCTTGCTTCTGCCGCCCTGGCGCTGACTGCTGTCCGGAACGAGTATGAGTCGGGGCAGGTCGTGGCGCGGGCCGGCAGTCAGCCGCTCCGGGGGCTGGAGGGGTCGGTTGCGGACTTGCGTTCTGAGTCTGGGGAGGTGCTCCCGAGTGCGGCCGTCGAGCTGTACTGGGTCCGCTACGTCGAGGTCCGCGTCCCCTCTCAGAACCGCGTCACTCAGCCGGGCTGGTGGCCGGACCCGTTGGTGCCGGTCGCCGCGGTGCCGCGGGTCGACGTGTCCGTCAGGCAGAACCAGCCACTCTGGGTTGCCGTGCACGTGCCGGCGACGTGTGTCGCGGGCAGATACCGCGGCCCGCTGTCGCTCCGTGACCAGCGCGGCCCGCTCGCAACCGTGCCGCTGGAAGTCCACGTCTCCCGCGTCTTGCTGCCGCAGCGGCCGACGCTGCGGGCCACGGCGGCGCTCTACTATCCGGCTGTGCGCGACTGGCTCAACGCACACTGCCGCACCGAGGGCGAATCGTACGCGGAGGGGTCGGACGAGTGGGCGCAAGTCCAGCGGCGGTACTACGAGTTCCTGCTGCGCTACCGCCTTTGCGGGTACGAACTGCCTGTCCCGGTGGAGTCGGCGGCTGCCGACGCCTACCTGACCGACCCGCGGGTGCACAGCTTCCGGCTGCCGTGGCGGTTGGACGAGCCGGATTACTTCCGGCCGTTGGTCGATAGGCTCCGGCGACTCGGCGTGCTGGGGAAGGCATTCTACTACCAAGCTGATGAGCCAGTGCCCGCTCAGCATGAAGACATCCGCGAACTGGGCCGCAAGCTCCACAAGTACGCGGCCGGTCTTCCACAGCTTGTCACTCACCGGCCGATCGAGCCGCTGTTCGGCGCTGTCGATATCTGGTGTCCAGACCTGGGCGACGCCAACTCAGTCGGCCATCTCGACTTCGCCGAGTTGGCCGCGCGGCAGCGCCAGGGCGAGTCGGTCTGGTGGTACACGTGCTGCGTGCCCACCTACCCCTACCCAACCTGGCTGGTGGACGACGCCGCCGTCTGCCCGCGGGTCTTCTGCTGGATGATGGCGCTCCACGATATTCAGGGCTTCGTCTACTCGATGGTCCACGGGTGGGGGGAAGACCCGTTCGCCCATGTCACCAGTTTCGCCACCACCAACGGCGACGGGCTGCTGATCTATCCCGGCGAGGTATTCGGTTCGAGTGACCCCTTCCCCAGCCTCCGGCTGATGCTTCTGCGGGACGGCATCGAGGACTACGAGCTGCTGCGGATACTGACCCGCGAACAGGCTCGCGTGGCGCGTGCTCTGGGTTCACGGCTGCCCGGAGACGACCCGTCGAAGAGCCTCTGCAGCACGCTCATCCGCGGGTTGACGGACTTCGAGCGCGACCCAGAACGGCTGACGACTGCGCGGGCGTTGCTGGTTGGTGAGTTGGCGGCCATCGGCGACAGGCCCCTGATGGTTGCGACGGCGCGGGCAGTCGGCGTGCGGCATGGGGCGCAGCGCGTGCAAGTGGAGGGAGTTGCGGACAAGCTGGCGTGGGTGCGGATCGAGGACGCCCCGGTGGCGACCAGTCGCGACAGCGCATTCCGGCAAGTGGTGGAACTACCGACCGGAAGCACAACCATCGCCGCAACGATCCGCAACCGCGGTCGGACGAAGACAGTGCACTTGCCGATCCGTCCCCTGCCGGCGGAACCCAAGCCGCCCGTGCCACGGGACATCCCTCGGTCGGAAGCGGCACCCACTCTTGACGGGCAGCTCACGGAGACAGCGTGGGACAGTGCGCTGGTCGTCCCGCTCGAACACCAACAGAACGGCCTCAGCCCGGCTTCGTTGACGACACAGGTGCGGCTGCTGTGGCTGGACGAGTCACTGTACTTCGCGTTCGAAGCTGAGTTGTTCCCACCCGAGAAGTACCCGGACCGGGACAACTTGAGGATGAACTGGGTGGCGTTGCGTCTCGACCCGGGCGCTACTCACGACCGATACTACTTCCTCGTCTTCACGGCCAAAGGCAACGTCCATCGGGAGGTGCGCACGCGAAACGGCCGCCAGCAGTCTGACGTGCCGACCTGCCAGTCCGAGGTCCGCGTGACAGGCAACCGGTTCGTGGTGGAGGGAGCGCTGTCGCTGAGGGAGCTGTTCGCCGGTGACCTCCCCGGCCGACTGCTCGGCATGAACCTGCTCCGCCGCAGCCGCGACGAGCTGGACGCCTTCACCGTGCCGCCGGACGACGTGACGCAGTTCGCACCAATGCGGCTACACTGAAAGGGCAACGACCAGAGGGGGCGAATAGTGCGAGGAATCTCTGAGTGATAAGGAAGTCGCGCCATGAGAAGCACCTGTTCTGCCTGCACGGTCGTCGCGCTCCTGATCCAAGTCGGGATCGCTGCCGCGGCGGCCCCGGTCAACCTCCTCGCCAACGGCGGGTTCGAGGAGGACCTCACCGGGTGGACGCCGGACCCGAAGCAGGAGTTGGTCACTGCTCCCGGCCAGATTCACTCGGGCAAGGCGTGTTTGACCGGCGAGGCGACCGGCGACAAGCAGGCGCTGATCCTGCAGCGACGCGTGCCGGTGCGGGTGGGCTACCGGTACGACTTCGAGGTCTGGGCCAAGGCCACCAACAAGACCAAGCTGGTACTGCGCGTCGTGCACCCGGGCACCGACCCCAAGACGGCCCGAACCGAGTCCGAACGCCCGCTCGTCGGCGCGTGGACCGACTTGCCCAATGCCTGGCGGAAGTACACGACCACGATCCCCGTCAAACAGACTGGGGCAATGACGCTGCTGATCATCGCCCCCTCCTCGCACGGCGCGCCTCCCGGCCGGATCTGGATCGACGACGTTGCCCTGTACGAAACCGAACTGCCCAGCGTCACCTCAGTCAGCGAAGGGAACGGCTTCAACGAGGAGGTCGCAATGGCGCGAACCGACGACGGCTCGCTCTACCTCGCCTGGGACAGCTTCCGCGACGGGGCCGACTCGCTGCAGGTGGCTCGCTACGAGACGGCAGGCGACAAGTTCCGGCGCCTGGGTCAGTGGCAGGTGTTGGGCGGCGCCGGCACGTATCTGCTGGGCGTGAAGGCAGTAGCCGCCGGCGATCGGGCCTACGTCCTGTACGCGGCAGAGGGAAACCGCAACTGGGACATCTACGCAGTAGACTGCGGAGCCACCGGGCCGGGCAAGCCGATTCGCCTCAGCAGCGCCGAAGTGGTGGACGTGAAACCGGCGGGCGCGTGGGCCGACGGAACGCTGTGGGTGGCCTGGGAGGCGAACCCCGACGGCTATCGACAGATCATGGCCGCGTCGTTGACGGACGGCAAGGCCTCGGCGCCGGCGCGGCTGACCAAGACCGGGGCGTCCAACTACGAGCCGTCGATCGCCGCAGTCGGCGGCAGCCAACTGGCTGTCGCCTGGCACAGCTTCCGCGACAACAACTTCGACGTGTACCTGCGAACCCGCGACGCCGACGGAACTTGGCAGACCGAACGCCGGTTGACCAAAGCCCCCAGCATCGACCGCCACCCGCTCCTGTTGGCGCATGGCGGAGAGCTCTGGCTCCTCTACGAAGACGCCACCATGGGCCCGCCAGTCATCGACGCCGGCCCCAGCACGCGCAACTACGCCACCGGTGCCACCCGGACCCGCCGGCTGATCGTGACGAAGGTCACCCCGGCTGGGCTCCTCGCCCCGACGGACTACGCCGCGACTTCGCCGGTCTTCAAGGCGCACGCCGAGGCGCCGGCGGCGGCGTTCGACGCGTCCGGGCGGCTGTGGGTCGCCTGCCGGACACTGCTCCAGCCGGGCGGCACGGGGAACGCCGGCAGGCCGCGGGCGTGGCAGGTGTCGGCGGTGTCGTTCGATGGCGGCGCCTGGTCGCAACCGGCGGTCGTTTCGCCGGAGAAGGGCATGGACCGCGTCCCTTGTCTGGCGTTGACCGGCGACCGCGCGGCCATTGCCTTCCAGACCGACGACACCCCCGGCCGGTGGGACAATGAGCAGGAGTCGGCTACCGGGAAGAGCGACATCCAGTTGGCGTCGCTCAAACTCGACCCGGCATCGCAGTCGACGGCCTCCGCGAAGTGGGGGCCGCTAACAGAGCCGGCCGACCTGTTCGCGCCCGGTCAGGTGCGCGTCGAGCGCGGAGAAGACATGCCCACACCGTCGATTGAGTACGGCAACCGGAAGCTCAACCTCTACTTCGGCGACTTGCACGACCACACCGACATCTCCATCTGCAACCGAACCGGCGACGAATCGGTCGACGAGAGCTACGCCAACATGCGCGACCTCGTCCACCACGACTTCGCCTGCGCCACCGACCACGGCTACAACCTCAACGCCTACCTGTGGAACTACCTGGCGAAGCTGGCGCGGACCAACGACGACCCCGGCCAGTTCCTCACCTTCCTCGCAGAGGAGTGGACTTCGACTTTCGAGGAGTATTCGACCAAGCACCCCTACGGCTTCTACGGCCATCGCAACCTCATTTTCGCCGACCCGTACCTGCCGCGCTGGTTCAACGCGATGAACCGCCAGACACCCGCCGAGGTGTGGGAAGCGCTGCGGAAGATGAAAGCCAACTTCGTGCAGATCCCCCACCAACTCGCCGACACCGGCAACGTGCCGGTCGACTGGGACTTCACCGACGAGACCGCCCAACCGGTGGCCGAGGTCTTCCAGAGCCGCGGCTCGTACGAGCACAGCGGCGCCCCCCGCGAAGCCCGCGCCACCACGCCCGCGGGCGCCTACTTCCTGCAGGACGCCTGGGCGCGTGGCATCGTCCTCGGCGTCATCGCCAGCCCCGACCACACCGGCGGCTACGGCAAGGCGTGCGTCTACGCCCCCGATCTCAGCCGGGAGTCCATTCTCGACGCCCTCCGCGCCCGCCACTGCTATGGCACCACCGCCGCCAAGATCGCTCTCGACGTCCGCGTCGACGGCCACCTCATGGGAGAGAAGATCACCAGACCGGCAGGCAAGTCCGTCGAAGTGGCAGTCCGCGTGCACTGCCCGGCAGACCTCGACCGCGTCGAAGTCTGCCGCTCCAACAAGTTCGTCTACACGAAGAACGCCGAAGGCAAGTCGTGCGACCTGACCTTCGTCGACCCCGAACCGCTGCCCGGGTTTTCCTACTACTACGTGCGGGTACAGCAGAAAGACGGCGAGATCGCGTGGAGCAGCCCGGTGTGGTTTGGGGAGTAGCCTCAGCGCGCGCTGGATGCCCTAGGCGGCCACTCGCCAACTTGGCTCGAACACGCTCCGCGGCACGCAGTCTTCCGGGGCGCGCTTGAGCGTGCGCGGCTCCGGAACCGCCAAGGGACGCTCGCGTTGGAGGTGACGGAGCGCAGTCTGAGTTACCATGTCCGCGAGGTCTGATCTCGTCAGCACGGTGAGAGAGGGGGACAGGGACGCTGAGTCGCCGGAGTCCAGGATATCCCTTTCGTAGTGCGTGTTGATGAGGTGGGAGGGATTGGCGTCGAAGACGAAGAGGAAGTCCGACATCCGGTCGAGCGTCTTCACCTTCGGGTCGGCCATCAGCTTCTTGACGATCATATCGTACCGCTGGGTGTTGCCCAGAACCAGCGCCGCCCCGTGTTGGCGCATGCCGAGAGGCATTGCGTACTCCAGCTCGAAGGCGTCGAGATCAGTCCACGGAAGCCTGCCACGCACTTCGTAGCCTTTGCACCTGATTCCATCGAGAAAGAGCGTTGCGGCCTGATCGAAGGGAATGGCCCACATCGCCCTTGTGACCTTGTCTCGCAGGGACTGGACGAAATCGCCCAACGGGTGCAGGTCCGATGGGTTTCTCGGTGTTTGGGAGCCCAAGTTGGCTTCCGCGACCGTTTGTATCGTCGTCTCGGTAGGTACGAACACGTGGTCGACCGGTTCGGTGGGCAGGGGACGTTGAATCTCCAGCCACCGTGGCGCATGTGGGGCGAGAGCATCGATGACCCTGGTCAACACCTCTGATGCCGCACCATCAGCGTCGACTTCCACAACTTTGTCACCGCGCCCTCGAAGGAACTGGATGGCGTTCTGGTACTTGCGTCGAGTCTGGTCCAGGTTCCTTTCGAAAAGCTCCTTGCCTTCCTGACGAAGCCTGAGTCGGTCGTAGCAAGTCCGATTGCTTGCACTGAGGAATATGGTCAGATCCGGGCGGATCGCCGCCGAGTTCAGGTCCATAACACCGTCCCTCGACAGCTCTGGGCTGCTCTGGTACACAAGCGATGACAGGTAGTACCGGTCACACACAAGCATCCGGGGTGATCGCTGCGCACCCTCCAAGAACGGCCTGAGCTCCCGGTCACAGTGGTCTGCCCGGTTCACCGCGAAGGCCAGTGCCAGTGTGTTGGGCGGGACACCTCCCCGGATCTTGCTCATGAGGGCCTGCCGTATGAACAGCCCTGCACACGAGGGATCATGCGGCTCAAACGTCAGCTTGACGTTGGGGCCGAGAGTATCCAGCAGCACGGCCACAAGCCAGCGCGCTACGGAACTCTTCCCGGAGCCGTCAAGACCCTCGATCACGAGGAAGAACGAGTGGTCGCCATGAATCATTTATCTTCTCCGGAGCGCTCACCACTTACAGCCATCCCGGCTTGACGCGGGCGGTTGGTGGACGACGCAGGTCCTCGCTAAGGAGCGTTCAGGCAGCACGCGGCGACCAGCGAATACGACCCGTCTCGCCTGGGCTGGAAGTGCATATCTGCTACGCCGAAGTGCAGCCGGTCCCAGGCGGATTGTCGGGCAGTTGTCACAGCAGCTTCCTGCCGATGATGTCGATTCCGCGGTTCTCAGCCAGAGCATGGACCACCCGAAGGTAGTCGCACGTTCCCAGCAGCCGATACGTGCAGTACTCCGGCTCACAGGCCGCCAAGTACGACTTCGCGCAGTAGGTCCGCACCAAGTGCCTGTTCAGCTCATCGAGACGCTGGATCACCTCGCGGTAGGGGGCGTCGGTACTCAATGT
>Ga0210012_1002399_pt1 | contig 16297 bp, 14 predicted proteins | sample CryGeymeta201504_FD_183974 | JGI IMG/M metagenome (GOLD analysis project Ga0210012, IMG submission 183974) | Groundwater microbial communities from Crystal Geyser aquifers in Utah, USA - Crystal Geyser metaG 2015-04 (SPAdes) (version 2) | ecosystem: Environmental > Aquatic > Deep subsurface >... | reverse complement strand
ACCTCAAATGGCGCCAGAAACCGCAGGATATCGAGGAGCTGACACAGAAACAGACCGCCATCCTCACCGCCGCCGCTCGCCTGGTCAAAGTCGGCGGACGGCTGGTGTACGCCACTTGCAGCATCCTTGAAGAGGAAAACGAGCAGATCGTCGAGGCCTTCCTCGCCGCGCATCCGGAGTTCGAACTGCATGCCGCCAGCGATGTGCTGGCGCAGCAGAATATCCCGCTGGACACGGGCAAATACCTCAAACTCGCACCGCACGTGCATGGTACGGATGGATTCTTTGCTGCGGTGATGGAAAGAAAGGGCTAAGTTGTTACGCGTGGGCACAGAGACGTGCCCACCCTACGGGGATCGGGCAACATTATGACAACGCTAACCGCCCCTGCACCGAGGCATCCCCTAGCGGGCGAACCCTGGCGAAGTTCAGCAAATCGCTCAGCCGCGCTCCTTTATCACGCCAGTCGCGGAACAGGCTTTCACCCAACAGCACGTAATGCCACGGCAACCCATCGCGCAATTCCGGCTCCAGCGTGTTGATGCGCTCGCACCATGCGGTGGCCGCCTTGAGTTTGCGCTGCACGTTGGGGTGGTTAGTTTGCTGCTGTGCCTTGGTTTCCACCAGGTACACCGCCTCGCTGGTACGCACCAGAAAATCCGGCGAGTAAAAGGCCGCCATTCCATCTTCCTTCACGTAACGCAAGCGCACGAAGTCGTGACGGGTTTCGCTGATCTTGCAGAATGCCTGCACGCCACTGTCGGCCTGCGCCCACTCGATGAAGGCCCGCTCCAGACCGCCATTGCGGGCCGGATAAGGCAGGCGTTCATAGATGCACTTCTGCACCGGCAGCGAGCTACTTTCGCGCATCGTCAGCTTTTCCACTTCCGACAGGCGGCGGTGCCGCACCTCGGTTTCGCCCTCGAATTTTTGCTGCTCGGATTCGATCAGCGCCACGGCGAAGACCTTGGTGATGTGATCCACTACCGGCTGCAACAGCAATAGCCGCCAGTTCTCGTCAGCCAGCGGATCGAAAGGCTCGCCGAACAACCGCTCGCGGAGATAATGTTCCAGCCAGCCGGCCAGTTCTGCCGTGTTCACTTGCAAATAGGGATTGGCGAGGTGCGTCGCAATCTTGTTACCCTTGGGCAAAGGCTGGCTCAGGGCTTGGCCGATACGCCGTGTCAGGCGGGAAAGAAAATCGTTGTAACCCGCCACGTTCATCACTGCGCCGTCCACCCGGTAGTCGCCGAACAGCGTGCTGCTTTGCAAATCCTGGGAAACGAAAGTATCGCCCTTGCCCAACAGCGCGGCGAGTTCCGCCCGACTCATGGCGGTGAATGGCGGCAGGCTGGCGGAATCGAGGCCGTGGTGTTCCAGCCACTCGTCCGCTTCGCGCAGGATGAAGGGGATGGCGAAATCGAACGCCTCGAAACCCTCGCGCAGCCCCACGGCGAGCAGATCGCCGGTGCTGCTGGTGTTGTCGGCATCCTCGCTGGTGACGCCAGCCAGGCCTTCGGCCATCAGTTCATCGTAAAAAGACTGGAAGGCGGGGTGTTCGACGATGGAAAGAACGTCGATCAGGCTGGAAGGCTCCTGCCCGGCCTTGAGGCGCTCGCGGTTTTCCCGTTTGGCGTCGGCGAAATCGTCCTCGCGCCACATCAGCCGCAAGCCGCGCCCGATGGTCTGCTCCAGCAGAATCTGCGCCTGGCTGGAGCGTAGCGGCACAATCACGCAAATGTTGTTCACGTCGAAGCCTTCGCGCAGCATCAACACGCTGACGATCACGCGCGGCGCGGCGTGGCGATCCATGTCAAACAGCCGCTCGCGCACCGGCGCCCAATCCTTTTCGCCCAGTTCGGCCTTTTTACCGGAGTCGATAGCCATCACCTCGTCCTCCGCCAACCCTTCGTCGCGCAGGAACTGCGCCACCAGCGGCGAAACCGTGGTGTCCTCGCACACCACCAGCATCTTCGGGTGGCGGGCGGCATCAATGCGAGCGAAATCCGCCTCCAGCTTTTTCAGCTTCTGCAAACCGGCGCGCAGCATCACCCGCTGGCCTTCGGAAAGCACGGGGTTGCCGTCTTCGTCCCGCTCGGCCTTGAATTTCAGCGGCAACGCGCCGATTTCCTTACGCCGGTCGAGCACCAGCGACTTCACCAACCCGGCGCGCATGGCTGTTTTCAGATCGAAATCGACGATGATGTGGGGGAAATAAATTTTTCGTTTGTTCTTGCCTGAACCCACGTCGTTATAAGGCGTGGCAGAAAAATCCACCTGCACGAAACGCCGCCCCTTGCTTTCCGCGATGCGGCTCAGGCTTTTCTGCCATTCCACCTCGGTGGTTTCGCCTTCCTTTTTCAATTCGTGGATATGGTGCGCCTCGTCGTTGAACACCATCAGATCGGGCAACCCCGCCAGATAATCCAGCACGCCGCCCCGCGCATAGCGCCGGTCGAGTGTTTCCAGGCTGTTCCCGGTGGCTCTGCCCGGCGTCAGCGGCAGTAGCGCTGCAATAATCTGCTGCGGATCGCCCAGCGCGCCGGGGGCATCGAAAGCTGTTTCTTCTTCGACTTCCTCTACTTCTGACAGCAAATGCCAGTTGGCGATGGCAATCATGCCGTTACCAGTAGCTTTCAGACCGATTTCATCCTTGGCGCAGACGTTGCCGCGCACGAAGCCGAACACCTGCTCGCGGCGGCCTTCCGGGATGAACAATTCGGCGAACAGCGCCACGTCGGAGCTGGAAAAATCGCGCACCCCGCCTTTCGTCTTGCCGCAGAAAGCGTCCAGCAGCCGGTCGTAAACAATCAGGCCGGGGGCGACGATGAAAAATTGCCGGGTGAAACGCGTGTCGTCTATGCCTTCCGCCAGCGCCGCCGACTTGTTGAGCAACTGCCAGATCAAGAGCGCCTGCAACACCCAGGTCTTGCCCGTGCCGGTCGCCATTTTCAGGCAGTATTTTGGATGGGCGTGTTTGGGCTGGGAGATTTCGGCCAGCCGCCCACCCGCCAGCAAGGCATCCGGCGCAACTTGCCGGTAAAGGTCTTTCAGATCAACAGCCGCCAGCACTTCGTGAGCAACGATGGCGTTCAAGATAGCCTGCCGCTGGCCGGGGTGAAAATTGAAGCGCCGCGTGGCGCAAGCATCCACGCCGAACCACCAGCGCAGCAATTCCGCCGTGGTCGGCGTTACCAGCTCGAAAATGTCCGCCACGCCGTCTTCCAGGCCGATACACAGTTGCTGCGTTTTGGCGGTAAGAGCGGCAGCGAGTTCAAGTTGATTCACAGTGCCTGGCATACAGTTTCCTTGTACTTTATAAACAATTTGTTTATAGTCGGAGCATGATACGAAGCTTTGCTGACAAGGAAACCGAATCCCTGTTCCGCTGCGGAAAGTCCCGGCGTTTTCCGCCGGAGATATTGCGTCGTGCCATTTTGCGTTTGAACCAGCTTGAATATGCCGACTCGGTGGACGACATGCGCTTTCCGCCCTCCAACCATCTGGAAGCATTGAAAGGCGAGCGCGCCGGACAGTGGAGTTTGCGTATCAACGCACAGTGGCGCTTGTGTTTCCGTTTCGAGGCGAGCGATGCCTTCGATGTGACAATCATTGACTATCATTGAGGAGTTTTCATCATGACCCGCCCTATCAACGGCCTGCCGCCCATTCATCCCGGCGAGTATCTGCGCGAAGCACTGAAAGAATTGGGATTGTCCCAAGCAGCGTTTGCCAAAACCATCGGGGTTTCTCCCATGCGTATATCGCACCTTGTTCGTGAAGAGCGTCCAGTGACCGCCGATATGGCATTGCGCCTGGGGCGGGCGTTCGGCCAGAGCCCGCAATATTGGCTTAATCTTCAGGCCGGCTACGAACTCAAGCTGGCGCAGGCGCGTTTCGGCGACGACATCGGAAAAATTCCGCGTTTGGCAGCATAAAAGCAAGGGGTTCATGCTCCGCCTGCCACTGTCACACTGACTTCCGCTTCAAAGCCGAACACATCCACCGCCCGCACGCACACCCGGCGCGGGGCGGGCTTGTGAGGCACTATCAGCGTGGCCTGCGTCACCACCCGCAACGGGTCGTCGTCGTTGGCCGTGTTGCCGCGATAATCCTGCCACACCGAGCGGAACACCTTGCCGTCGTAATCCGGGTCTACCGCCCAATACTCGATCAGCGCCAGCGGCTCGGCGTTCATCACCGCCTGCAACTTGGCGCGGTTGGCCTCGTCCAGGTTGATGGCCTCGGGCGAGAGCAGCACATAGTTCGTTAGCCGCACGGTCAGCGTCTCGTCCGCACCTTGGCAGGTGCGTTCCACCGGCGCAATCGTCAAATACTGCAACGAAGCAAACCGCACCTTCCCGCGCAGCTTCTCCAACCCGCCTTTTTTCTTCAACCGGTCGAGCAGGTCGGGCGGAATCACCAGCACTTCCAACCGCTCGTCCGCCAGCGCCGCAATGCTCTCACCGATGGAAGGCTCGAAGTTCCAGCCCAGCACCACCACCTTGTCCCAGCCTCCCATCAGGCTATCGCGTAATGCGATGGCCTTTTTCAGCGTCGCCAGCCCCGTCAGCTTGTTGGGCGAATCGGCCAGCACCAGCGTCTTGTTCTTTGTGGGAGCGGCGTCCTCGCCGCGAAAATCGCGACCGGGAGGTCGCTCCCACCCACCCGCCAAATATCCCAGATTACGGTTCGGATTCTCCTCTGGCGGCAACGGCAGCGCACCGAACAGCGAAAGAACGATCTGCGACAAATCGCCCACGCGGAAATCCCGCCCCAGCGACACCTTGGCCGCTTCCACCTGATAGTCGCCGATGGCGTGGTAGAGAAAGGGCTTGGCGTCCTGGTCGATCAGGCGCTTGCGCATAATCATGCAGGCGGGCTTGCCCAGGTCGGAGGTAATCCAGCGGCGACCGAGTTTTTCGGCTACGGCGGCGGTGGTGCCGGAGCCGCCGAAGAAGTCGGCAACGAGGCCGTTTTCGGGGCAGGATGCGCGAATGATACGGTCGAGGAGTTTTTCGGGCTTTTGCGTACCGTATTCCACCCCCTCATTTGAACGCGACGAAATAGCCATAAAGTCGAACCACAGGTCTTGTACCTGTTTTCCTTCGATGTCGTCCGCGTACTGCTTGTAGCGCGGCGTACCTGTTGAAGAAAAGAAAATCTTTCCCTCCGCCAAAGCCTGATCTATCCGGTCTTGTGACCAGCGCCAATGCGTGCCTTTGGGTGGTGAAATCAATCCTTTTTCGCCAAAGTAACGGGGCTCGCCTTGCCCGGCAGCATTCATGGAAACGGACTTGTAACGCTTGCCGGTGATCTCGCAGAGATTAGGATATTCATCTGCCGTTTCTTCCTCGCTACGCGGAACGAAAACAGGCTTGAAGTGGTAGCTATTGGCCTTGGTGTAGAAAAACAGCGTGTCATGGATAGCCCCAAACTTGTCGCCGTCATTGTGGCTGTATGAACGGCGCCAGATGATTTCGTTGCGAAAGCAATCCTTCCCAAACACCTCATCCATCACCAACTTCACGTAATGCCCCACATGCCAATCCAGATGCACGTAAATCGAGCCGCTGTCGCTCAATAGCTCGCGCATCAATATCAGCCGTGGCGTAATCATCGCCAGATACGAGGCGGTGCCGTCCGACCAGGTATCCGAGTAGGCAAACTGTTCGATGACGGTGGGCTTCTGCTCCAGTTCTGCGCCAGGGAGGATGACCTTGGTGCGGTAGTCGGCCTTGGAGTCGAAAGGCGGGTCGATGTAGATCAGATCGATCTTGCCGCGCAGGGACGGCGTGGAGTCGTCACCGGCCAGCAGCGCCGCCATTGCCAGCAGGTTGTCGCCGTAGATCAGGCGGTTGTTCCAGCCTTCCCCCGCCTCGGCCAAGTGGTCGCGGCGCTCGCCATCGCGTATCCAGTCAGCCATCGCCACGTCCCGCGCGGGCATCACCCATTCGCGGGTTTGCAGGCCGATGCGGTGGCGGCCTTCCAGGCTTTCCAGGATTTTTTCGGCGGTTTGACGCCCTTTGGCGACGATTTCAGGCAGTTGTTCCAGCAGGGTTTTGGCCATGAGTCCGTGTTCAACTTAATAATGAACACGAAGTTTATATCTAAATGAACAGCAAGTTTCATTTAGATAGCAGGAAAATTTAACTTTCTGTTCATGGATGAAAAAGCTGAATTTAGCCAACGGTTGCGCAAGGCGATCGAAAATGCCGGTTACCCCGTGCGCCCCACTGTGCTGGAGCGCGAGTTCAATACCCGCTATTGGGGGCGCTCAGTAACAGTGCAAGCGGTACGCCGCTGGCTGCGCGGCGAGGCGATTCCATCGCAGGAAAAATTGCAGGTATTGGCTGATTGGCTAAAGGTGGAACCGCATGTGCTGCGCTTCGGTGAACAGGCCATTCAATCCGTTCGCTCCAAAAAGAAGATGTGGGACGAAGGTCTTGGCTATCAGGAACGTGAAACTTTCGAGGCTTTCCTGCGACTGCCTGCGCCGCAGCGCAAGGTGGTGCGCGAGGTGATTCTGGCATTCGCCCAGGCGTTTTCAGCCGACGCACCCGCTAAAAACGCCAAGCAGGGCACGAAATAATATCCGCCCACCGCAACGCGGTGGGGAAAAACGCCTACTGATGACGCCGCACTTATTCAGGTTTAGTATTCCAGATGCGAATATTCTCGCCTCTCTACACAAGGAGCCATCATGCAACGCAGATTAGTTACTCGTAGACCCTTATCCCTGTTTCTTATCGGCTTGGCTGCCGCCTCGCTGGTGGGAAACGCGTTCGCCGCCGACACGCCCAAGCGCAAGTCGGGCCTGTGGGAAATAAAGTCGCAGATGGAGGGAATGCCCAACATGGGCGCCATCCAGCAGTGCATCGACCAGAACACTGACAATCTTATGCAGCAGCGCGCGAAGAAGGAAAAACCCGATTGCAGCGTGATGGACGTCAAGTCCCAAGGCAACAAGGTCACCACGCATTCGGTCTGCAAGTTCGAGGGCACCACGGCAACGACTGATGCCACTTTCATCGGTGCCTTTGATTCAGCTTACAAGGGCGATATGAAAATTCGCTACACCCCACCGATGCATGGCTTAAGCGAATCGAAAATGACCATGGAAGCCAAATGGCTCGGCCCCTGCAAGCCCGGCCAGAAGCCCGGTGACGTGATCATGCCGAACATGAAAGGCATGAACATGAACGAAATGATGAAAGACCCGAAAATTCAGGAGATGATGAAACGGCAGAAATAAGGGGCGATTCAAAATCTCTATGAACTCTGCGGCTTGCATCTGCCGTTTTTTAATCCCGCAGGGCCAGCCGCGCCATTTCCATCGCCCCATCTTTCGTCTTGTGCCCGGCGACAAAGCGCCCCCTATGGCAGAACACGCAGCCTTTCATGCCGACGACAGCGTCCAGCTCTTCGCCGTCCAGCCCTGCCCAGGCCGAAGGCAGGGATTTCCGGTTATTGAAGCTTCCCGCACGATCTGGAACGGCGGTCACCTGCCATTTCACCTGGGCATCGGGGGAAATCACGTACAGAAGGTGCTCGTACTCAGGCGATCCCAATACGGCATCCTTCCACGGCACGTCGTGCTCCAGCACCAACAACCGCCCTGCTTCCAGCAAAACCCCTTGCGCCACAACGGCACGCGCCTTTTCAAACCCGTTTGCGTCCCTGATCGTGTTTTGCAGAACGACGGTTGCCAGGCTGACGGCACGCTCGAAGGCCTCATTCCTGGCTGAAGCGGATGTAACATCCTGCCAGCCGGGATTGAAACCTCCAAGTACCGTGGAAATGGACATCAGCGTGACGGGCAGGGTTTCCTTGCTCAAGGTAATGCCGCAATCCATGGCGTCCACGCCTTGCACCAACCAGCGATCGACCCTGGACGCTGCGGCGGCCGATTCACAAAGTTCCACCCCCAATTCACGCCATACCAAGCCGAACGAACTGTAAGGGATGCCGTTTTCGCGCGCTTCCTTGTATTCCAGTTGATGATGGTCGAAGCGGCAGGCCGCAGAATCAAAAACACGCCCCACATCGAACAGGATATCCGCTGCGTCCAGCTGTTCCTGGTCGCGCGTACGCAAAATGGGCAAAGCCGGATTTACCCGGCGTAATGTCGCCGCCGCCAACACATCATCGGCGTGGAAGGACCCGGAATGGGTGGCTGCTACAGCACCAGTGCTCTGCAGGATAATATAAAGATTCGACACGTTACCTCTTTCTAAATTTCCAGGATGTCGGGCTGAAGCCCGACCCACAATGACGGCGACTGACACCCATTATCCTACAAGATGGAAAATCAGGTTGCTAATTGCGAAACCGGCAGCACTGGGTGCCACGCATTGTTATACTTCAGCCACCCGTGACGTAAATATAGATCGCATCTGCGGGCAACATCCCTGACTTGAAGAAATCATTTTGAAAAAAATACTCATCACCATACAGGGCAAGACACTGATCCTTCACTACCAGGTCAAGCATGGACTGGTGCGCAAGGGTTCCGGCTGGGCAAGCTATATTCAGGTTTTGCCCTCCGCCGAGTTGGCCCGATTCGACCTGAAAGGGCTGACCCTTGATATGTTTTGCGTGAATATTTCCGACATGGTGAATATTCGCGGTTTGTTTTCTGGCCAGGTTGAAAATGAACGGCAGGTCCCCGTTGCGCGATGGGAAATCAATCACGAAGATTATCTGCATGCGACAAGCACCCTGGCGGCAAAATTGACGCATCTTCAAATCGTGAATTTGCTTGCATCATTGTCGGGATACATTCAGGAAACGGACAACCAGTTTATCGACTTCGAGGGCAGCGTCGTCCCTCACGAAACGGGGGAACACGCCACTTTCAGCGGATATCGGCTGACCATAGTAACCGAAGACATCGAGGACAAGGTCGCCCCTTATGCCTATTACAACCTGGACACCCACACGCCGGAAGGATGGCAAGGCTACCCCCCGCCGCAAGCGGATTATGAGCCCATACGAATCGCACTGGAGAACAAGCTGCAGGCCATCAGGGAAGCCGGCGTGCAGATCACGCAGGTTGATGATGAAACCGATTACGCCATAGCGAGTTGATACCCTTACCCGTTTTTTCATCCATGGGCTGTATAATCGCCCCCTTTTTCGAGTAACCCGCCATGTGGTTTAAAAACATCTTCATTTATCGCCTTCCCATTGACTGGACAATGAGCGCCACAACGCTGGAAGAAAAACTGTCCCGCCAGCCGCTCCAGCCCTGCGGCGGCCTGGACAAGCAAAGCCGTGGCTGGGTTTCCCCCCAAGGCGACGGGCCTCTGGTCCACGCATTGAACCGGCAGTTGCTGATCGCCCTGGGCGTGGAGCAGAAATTGCTGCCCGCCTCCATCATCAACCAGTTCGCCAAGGAGCGCGTCGCCGAACTCGAAGCGCAGCAGGGCCACCGCGTCGGGCGCAAAGAGACGAAGGAGATCAAGGAACGCGTCGCCGACGAACTGCTCCCCCGAGCGTTTGCGCTTCGGCGCACGACCTTCGTATGGATCGACCCGGTCAATGGCTGGCTGGTTGTGGATGCCGCCTCCCCGGCCAAAGCGGATGAAGTCCTGGAACTGCTAGTCAAAACGCTGGACAACCTGCCGCTCAAGCTGCTGCATACCGAGCTCTCACCCGTCACAGCCATGACCGGCTGGCTCGCCGGGGGCGAAGCGCCGTCCGGGTTCACCATCGATCGCGAGCTGGAACTCCGCTCCAATGACGAGGGCAAGGCGACGGTTCGCTATGTTCGCCACGACCTGGAGGGCGGTGAAATCCGTGCGCACATTGCCGCTGGCAAGAGCGCCACCCGGCTGGGAATGACCTGGAACGACAAGATTTCCTTCGTCCTCACCGAACAGCTCCAGATCAAGCGCCTCGCCTTTCTGGACATTCTCAAGGAAGAAGCCGAATCCCAGGCTGAAAACACCGACGAGTTGTTCGATCTCGACTTTACCCTGATGGCCGGGGAACTGGCCCGGTTGCTGGCCGATCTGGTCGAAGCGCTTGGCGGCGAGAATATTCAGCAAGCATAAGGCGCAAGGTAGGGTGCCAATAAGCGAAGCGCATTGCACCGGATGTTTTGCGAGTTGGGCAACAAGTAGCCCATCCCTGCGAGCCCCATTTCATTCGGCGCAATAACGATTGCGCCCTACGCAGACTGCCCCGCAAGCCGCGTCATAAGTCCGAGCTAGTGACGGATATATATCAAGGTATATGCCTGATCTGGCCAAGCAAATTCTTCCTCGGCACCCTCTGCGTTAAATCGCAGTTTATAGATTCATGATTGGGCGCAGGTTCGGTTAAAATGCCTGTTCCGGCACCGATCCATGCAACCCTGCTTCGGTTCTCAATTCGGAAACAGTGGGTTTTCGGCCATGACGAGACGACATGAAAATAGCGGTCAGTGAATTAATCGTAAGGTATTTGGAACGACTGGGGATCGAAGTGATCTTCGGGATGCCGGGCGCCCATATCTTGCCGGTCTATGACAGCTTGTATGACTCGAATATCAAGAGCGTATTGGTCAAGCATGAACAGGGGGCGGCGTTCATGGCCGGAGGCTATGCCAGAGCCTCGGGGAGGATTTCCGCCTGCATCACCACTGCGGGTCCGGGCGCCACCAACCTGGTGACGGGGATCGCCAATGCCTATGCGGATAAACAGCCGATCCTGATTATTACCGGAGAAACATCGACCCATATCTTTGGCAAGGGCGGGCTGCAAGAGAGCTCCGGCGAGGGCGGAAGCATCGATCAGGCCGCATTGTTCAAGGGCATCACCCGATACCACAAGATCATCGAAAGAACCGACTACCTGGTTCATGTTCTGAATCAGGCGGCAAAAATTCTTCTATCCGGCAACGCTGGCCCCGTGCTCCTCAGCTTTCCCTACAACGTCCAGAAAGAAATGGTCGAGGAAAGCCTGCTGGATCGCGTTTACACCCGTAGCAGCACCCACCCGCTCTACCCGCGCGCACTCCCCGTGGACGCGCTGACAGAACTGATTGCCGAGGCGAAATACCCCGTCATCGTCGCGGGTTATGGCTGCATCAAATCGGGCGCGCAGGAAGTCGTCGCGCAATTGAGCGAGTTGATGAACATCCCGGTGGCCACCAGCCTGAAAGGGAAAGGGGTCATCGGCGATGGCTCCGGGCTATCCCTGGGGAGCCTGGGCGTCACCTCGAATGGGGATGCGTACAAATACATCGTCGATCATGCCGACCTGATCCTGTTTTTAGGCGCCGGGTTCAATGAACGAACCAGCTATCTATGGGACGATAAGCTTCTGGGTAACAAGAAGATCGCCCAAATCGACCATAACCACGAGCAACTGGAAAAGGTCTTCAGGGCGGATGTCGCCATCCACGGCGACATCAAGGATGCCTTGACTGAAGTATTGGAAAAGCTCGGGGACAGCGGGGCAACACGGAAAAACCTCGACAAATTCCATGGCCATACAGAGGAATTAAGGAAGGCGGCATCCGGTAAAGAGGGCTCTGCGCTATCGTTTCGATTTGCACTGGTTGAACAGTTTTATTCAAAACTGGAGGCGCACTTTCCGGAAAACGCGTTGATCTTTGACGACAATATTATTTTTGCCCAAAACTTCTTCAACGTATCCAGCGGGAACCGGTATTTCCCGAATTCCGGAATATCGTCCCTGGGACACGCCATACCCGCCGCGATTGGCGCCAGATTTTCGGAGCAAAAGCCGACCTTCGCCATTCTCGGCGATGGCGGCTTTCAAATGTGCTGCATGGAAATCATGACGGCGGTGAATTATGGCATCCCGCTGAATGTGGTGGTGTTCAACAACTCCACCATGAGCCTGATTCGCAAGAACCAGTCCCAGCTCTACGATAAGAGATTTATCAATTGCGACTTCGTCAATCCCGACTATCGCTACCTCGCCCTGTCATTCGGCATCAACCACAAGAAAATCGTGACCGAACCCGATCTGGACGACCTGTTTGCCAATAGCGACCTGGCAAACGCCATCAACCTCATCGAAATCATGATCGATAAAGATGCCTTCCCCAACTACCTGTCGGGAAGATAGAGTCCTGAAATGCACGAAAATATCGACGAACTGATCGAGGCGTGTCGATCCCGTATTCGGGATATCGAGAAGGCGCTTTGGGAAGATGGACGCCCTCTCTCCAGCCCTACCCATGAACCTCAAGCTAACAAAGTTCGTGTAGGGTGTCAAAAGCTTCGCGCATTGCACCATGTCGAGCAACATACGGCGCAATGCGCTTCGCTTATTGACGCCCTACGCCTTACACAAGAGGGAGAGGGGGTTAATGCATCCCTGCTTGAGTCTTATCACGCGGCCTTTCAGGAGATGGAGCGACTCATCGCACTGAAAGGCAACGACGACAGGCATCAGTTCGTCATCGTCATCCCCGTTGCAGACAGACCGCAACACCTGAAGAGCTGCCTCGACAGCCTGCTGCATCTTTGCAGATCGTTTGGATATGGCGGGTTTGCCGATCACCGCTACCGGAAAGTTTCGGTCATCATCGCCGACGACTCCAGAGACGCTGACAACATGGTCAGAAACCAGGCGATAGCTAACGATTGTGAGGCGCAGGGCATAGCAACCCGCTATTTCGGCCTGAGCGAGCAACTCGATCAGATGAATGCCTTGACCGGGGCGGAAAAGAAGGCTTTATCCGGAATACTCGGCGACACCGACCGGGAGACCTTTTTCCGCAAGGGCCCCTCGATCATGCGCAACATCGCCTACCTGAAGCTGAACGAGATGAGATGCGATGCGGAAAAGATACTGTTTTATTTCATCGACAGCGATCAGGAGTTCCAGATAAAAGTCAGCACCGCAGCGGGGGACGGCAACCTTTACGCCACCAACTATTTTTATTGCCTGGATCGGATTTTTTCCAGCACGGACGCAACCATCCTCACCGGCAAGGTAGTCGGCGACCCGCCCGTCTCTCCCTCCGTGATGGCAGGCAACTTTCTTGAAGACGTCATCGGCTTTCTGCACCAGATCGCCGGATATGATCCGTCCCAGCCCTGCCAGTTCCACGACACAAGACAGCATGACGACGATGAAGCGTCCTACCACGACATGGCGGGGCTTTTTGGCTTCAAACCCGCAAAATCATCATATCAATATCGTTGCTCCATCACCGGCGAACATGACAACTCACGCTGTTTCAGCCATTTTTCGAGCAAGCTGAACCGGTTCTTTTACGGAGAGCATCCCACCCGAAAAACCTATTACCGCCATGAAGACCTTATGACCGGCGTCCGGCCAGCCCGAACCATCTACACGGGAAATTACATTTTCAAACCGGAGGGGCTGAAGTACTTCATCCCTTTTGCGACACTGAAGCTCAGAATGGCCGGGCCGGTGCTGGGGCGGCTCATCAAGTCTGAAATTGGGGATAGCTTCGTATCCGCCAATCTCCCCATGCTGCACAAGCGCACCGTCGGGACCACAGGCCAATCTGAATTCAGGCCCGGGATCGCTGCGGACACCGCCACCATCGATCTTTCAGGGGAGTTCGAACGACAGTTTTATGGCGATGTAATGCTTTTCACCATCGAAAAACTCACTGGCATCGGCTACCCGGTGCTAAATTTAAGCAATGAGACTATCGTGGAAGCACTGGAATCAACCCATGCAACCCTGTTGCAGCAGTACAACCAGAAGCGCCGGGTCATCCGGGAAAAACTGGATTTGCTGAAAACCCTCATCCACGACCGGAAAAACGGGTGGGAATTACCCACACATGCAGAAGCCGCCCACAACTTCCAGGTATTCATGGACAACATCGAACATAATTTCGGCGACCACTCACCGTGTTACGATCTGATCAATTCACGTTCCAACCAAGCAAAACGGCACGCCGAGATCGTGGTAGCCATCGCCCGCTATGGTGAAGATGGCAGGGCCTGGGGTGAGATGCTGGCACGATCCGCATGATCTCACGCATCAAGCATCTGCTGCACAGAAACCGGCACCGGGAACGATATGCTCTGCTGGATGAACTACTGCGCAACCAGTCCCTGAGCAACGAACAGCTCCACCGCAAGCAGCAGGAAGACCTGTCCGCCATCATCGATCATGCCTTCTCCAACGTGCCTTATTACCGGGAAATGTGGGAGCGACATCCTGGTCGCGAATCACTAAATTCGCGACCAGGAGGTCGCTCCCACAACGCCGTCAGGACTGTAAACAGCCTGCCCATCCTGCGCAAGGATGATGTCATCCAGCACCGGAACGAGATGCTGGCACAAGGTCTCGACCGGAGCCGGTTGAAGATCGGCAACACCGGCGGATCGACCGGCAAGCCGGTGTCCTTTTACTATGATGCTCACAAAGGCGAACTGATGCGCGCAGGCATGTGCAGAAGCTACATGGGGTCGGGATGGAAGCCCGGCCAGAAAATACTGAATTTCTGGGGTGCCAGACAAGACATCAAGGGCGGCAACCGTTTCAGCAAAATCGTTAACGACGCCATTGCCGCCGAGAAGACCATTGCCGCGTACGAATACACCGAAGCCCAGTTGCATGACTGGGCCAGCGCCATCCGATCGTACCAGCCCGTCCTGCTGCAAGGCTATGCCTCTATCCTGGCCGAGCTTGCCAGACATGTCATCGACAACAAAATCCGGATGCCCGATACGCTGCTGGGCGTATTCTCCACCGCCGAAGTGCTCTATGGCTGGCAGCGGGAGCTGATGGAACGGGCCTTTGGCTGCAAGGTGTTCAATCAATACGGCAGCAGGGAGATCCCCAACATCGCCTGCGAATGCCGGCACGGCAACCAGCACATCTTCACCGACATGGTTTACCTTGAGTCACTGAACTTCGACCAGGAAGACCGGCTCGTTATTACCTCGTTAACCAACCGGGTCATGCCTTTCATCCGCTATGAGATCGGCGACTCGGGCAGGCTAAAGGAGGGGATTTGCGACTGCGGTTCGCCGTTCCCGATGATGGAAATGGGGCTCTGCCGCAGCAACGACATCATCAAGACCCGGAGCGGCAAGAGCATTTACCCCTCGTATTTCATCCATCTGCTGGATGGGCTGGATGGCATCAAGCAGTATCAGTTTATTCAGAGCGAACCGGACAAAATCACCTTGAACCTCGTCTCGCCGTCCAGCTTGAGCGCCGAAACTCTGAACTCGCTCAGAGCCAGAGTCCGCAGGGATGTGGATGAGAATATGGTGCTGGAAATCAATGCTGTCGATGAGATAAAACGTACCGTTTCCGGCAAGCACCGGTTCGTAATCAGCAATCTGGCCTGACGGCCTTATCGCAACAGAATCAGCCGTGGTGTCACATCACTGTCGGCGTAAACGAATCCGTTCTGGCGAAATTGCCTTGCCAGTTTTCTGGCCGCCTCAAGCGAAATACCGAAGGCCAGCAAACTGGGCTCCGCTGGCCATAGCCCTGATGGATCTCGGCCTTCCCCATCCAGATAGGGCAAATCCATGGCCTTGATCCCAGCAAGCAGTTTTTGCTGGGCGGCATGGTTTTCTGAATCTGACGTGGGCTCGCCGAAAGGATTCCATGCGGTGATGAATGCTGCGCGGTCTGTCCGGTGAAGTTTGAGCCATAGCGCGAGCTCAGGACTGGCACGGCCGATTTTCAGGACAAACGGCTCGGCCGCCATCACCTTGTAGTCGGTCGCAAGGTAGGCGTTGAGGGTTGCAGCAGGGATGGCCGATTCAGAAAACAATAAACCTCCAGGGGTGGGCACTGTTAAGCCGCCCCGCTCTTCAGCCTGGCCTTGAATTTCTCCCTCAGTTTCGCCACCTTGGGAGCAACCACGAATCGGCAATAGGATTGATCGCTGTGGCCTCTGAAATATTCTTGGTGATTGTCCTCCGCCACAGTGAAAATTCCGGCGGGAGTGATTTCAGTAACGGCGGACGCGAGCTTGGCGACCATCTCTTCTGCGACGGCCTGCTGTTCCGGACTGTGGGTAAAAATGGCGGAGCGATACTGGCTGCCCATGTCATTGCCTTGGCGATTCAGAGTGGTGGGGTCATGGATCGTAAAAAAGACTTCCAGCAATTCCCGGAAGGAAATCACTGCCGGGTCGAAGGTGATCCGCACCGCCTCGGCATGGCCGGTAGTTCCGCTGCAAATCTGCTCGTAGCCGGGGTTGGACGAAGCCGCTATCGCGGAGAAATATTTCCCACCAATCTGATTTATTGACATAATTCCTCCTCGACCCGCAAGGGATTGTTAATACTTTAGCATGAGGAACATGATTATGGAACACGAATAC
>Ga0210012_1002378_pt1 | contig 16387 bp, 17 predicted proteins | sample CryGeymeta201504_FD_183974 | JGI IMG/M metagenome (GOLD analysis project Ga0210012, IMG submission 183974) | Groundwater microbial communities from Crystal Geyser aquifers in Utah, USA - Crystal Geyser metaG 2015-04 (SPAdes) (version 2) | ecosystem: Environmental > Aquatic > Deep subsurface >... | reverse complement strand
TGCAGGGTGCCACGGCCACCAGCACCTTCGGTCTGGACGTGCAGAACGTCAACGACGCACCTGTTGTGCTGGCCCATATGGCCGACCAGCGTGTCGACAACGGCAAACGCTTCAGCATCACTATCCCGGCCACCACCTTCGACGACTGGGACATCGTGCATGGCGACAGCCTCAGCTACAGCGCAACCCTTGCCAACGGAGAAGAACTGCCGGAATGGCTCAACTTCGATGCCGCCACTGGCACCTTCTCAGGCCGTGCAAAAGGTTCGGACAGCTACGATATCCTGCTCACCGCCACCGACCAGGTCGGCGCCAGCGTCTCGCAGGTCTTCACCTTCAGTGCTGGCAAGGACGATCAGGATGAGCATCGCGATGACGAGCATGATGACAACGAGCGTCATGACAACGAGCATGATGATGACGAGCATGACCACCATGCAACTCCCGACACCACGCAGGACGAGATCATTGTCAGCAGCAGCGTGAACGACATCATCCACACCGGCAACGGCGCGGACAGCATCCTCTTTGGACGCGGCGATGGGCAGGACACGGTCTACGGTGGAGAAGGGACGGACAACACTCTGATCCTTACTGACGGCATTCAGATGACCGACATCGCCCTGACCCGGAACGCCAACGACCTCATCCTGGAAACCGGCGCAGCCGACCAGATCACCCTGCGCAACTGGTATGACACCTCCGCCAATTACAAGAGCGTGCTCACGCTGGACATCATCTCTCAGGCCGTTACCGAGTTCGATGAAAAGTCAAAACGCAAGTCTGAGCATAAGTCGGACCATCAAGAGATCAAGACCACGCTCGACCAGTACGACTTCAGTGCCGTGGTCGCGGCCTTTGATCAGGCCTGGGCGGCGGACAGCACGATCCAGCACTGGAATGCTGCACAGACGCTGGCAACAGCCCATGTAGATGACGGCGACGATGCTTTACTGGGCAGCCCGGCCTTCAAGGACATGAGCATCAGCAGCTTGATGGCATTGGGGCAGGCGAATCAGAACCTTAATGCGGTGCAGTTGAATCAGGATCGGGCGCGGGGATAAGCGTTAAATGCGATAACGGTGCAGAGATGCGACCGTGATCGAGACATGGCGGCCCACATGGACCACCCCACCGGCGAGACTAGGCTGAGCTACGCGCGGATGGCTGGACATGCCGTTGTGACACTCGTGCAGTTCATTCCGTGCGCCCCGGTCGAAGGTGAGCCTTTTCAATGTAGGCTAGGCGGTCGCTGAAGCTTATCTGTGGCAAGGAAGGGCACATGGAAGTGTTTTTTGCAGCTAACAAGGAGATGCAAAACGGTTTCAATCGAGCAGGCATGAAAGCCTTCTGGGTTGTGGCCATCGTTCAGTACCGGTGCCGAATCGTTGGTCAATCGGAGTTGTGAAATGAGTGAATCTGAATTGCGGCCTAGGGTATTCGTCGCCGACCTCATCCAGCCCGGCGATGTTGTCTTGACGACCACGCCCGACCCGATGAGCCAAACGATACGTAAGTTCACCGGCACGGACATCTCCCACGCCATGATTTGTGTGGATACGTCGAGCGTGATCGATTCCACTAGCGACGGTGTTCACGCACGTAACCTTGGGCGGATCATTCTTGAACCAGGCTGCGCAGGTCATGTGCTTCGACCGGTGAAGCCACTATCGTCTAATCAATTACGCTCTGTCATCTTCTTCGCCAGAGCTGCGGTTGGCACTCGATATACGGTGGCCGGCGCTGCAAAGAGCGTGTTGGCGGGTTTCGTGGCAGGCCGAAGGCAGTTCTGCTCGCGTTTAGTCGCGCAAGCCTACCGCGATGCCGGCGTGAACTTAGTATCGGATGCCGACTTCTGCCACCCAGGAGAGCTCTTGAATAGCGCCGCGCTTGTTGAAGTTCCAAATGTGCTTAGGAATCTCAGTCCAGAAGAAGAGGCTCACTGGCGTGAGAATATTGACAGTGTCCAGGCTATGCGCAATTCAACCAACGCCTTGCTCCAGGAGGCCCGCAAACTGTCCCCTGAAATCGAGTCGCTGAACGATATCGATGCTTACCTTGTAGAGCATCCAAAGGGAGATGCTCAACTTGTGCAAGCACTGCGATCTTCAAGGTATCTGGAACTGTGGAGAGATGAGTTCGAAAGGAATTCTTGGCAGTACCACGTTGCCAAGATGGAGGGGTATAACGGCTCGGATGCACGCAAGCAGAGGTACTGCGAGGTGGTGCTGGCAGACGAGGAGTTGAGCCCAAACCGATTTATCCTGAACCACGCGGGCTACGTGACCTTGAATACGTTGCACCCTCGCCAATACTTTGCCCTGATGGAAAATCTGTACGACATCCTGACCCTGCTTCATGCTCGGCGCATCAATGCGGCAACTGCTTGGCTTGAGAGTAAGGGGCTACGCGAGCCGGCACCTCCAAAACTCCTCCGTCCACACACCCATGAGTGGTTTGCTTCGCTACGCGAATGGAATCCAAAGCAGGCTGCAATGGCTGAAGCAGCCATTCAGAGGGCGGGAGGTTCAGATGTGTGCAGTGTCTGTGCGGATGATCCGGCCCGTGATTACGCCTTGGTGAGTATGCCAGCAGCTGGACCAGGGACGCTTCGGCTCTGCGATGACTGTTTTCGCATCCGCTCTATCGACGAACCAATGAGACCTTTCTGAGCGCCTATTCTCAGCGTGTCTGTGCAAGGTTGCTTGGACTGCTTCATGGGCGAAACAAACATAATTGTTAAATCTTGGCAATGTCTGATACCCAGCTTCCATAGTTATTAATTCGACAAAGTTGATCAACCGCAACCAAGTTTAAATAGACATCCATTTCAAGCAGGCCAATGACAGCCACTAGAAGTGGCTGCTGATAAGCAGCACACCAACTGACCGTTATGGGCGAGAAGGTGGCCTAGTCAGGAGCTCGGTGCCATAAGAGACGCTGGGGAATTGCTGAAATAGCTGATTGAATGTTCTGGAGAGTTGTCCGCTTCACTTTCAACAGCGGACGTTCAGAGCCAAGAGTTTGATGATGATCGTCCGTCGCTTGCTAACCCTTAAGAGTCATAGCCGTTTCCCGATAATGGTCAGTCAACGTTGAGGCAAGAGGCGGGTGGCTTCTCGCCCTCTCGAATGTAGGGTCAGGCTGGATTTGCGTTGCATTTTTTTGCATCACGCTGATCTCGCAACTGCTCGATGCGCTTGTTGGCACTTTCAAGTGCGGCGCTCTTTTCCAAATTATTTCCAATTCCGAAGTCGCCGAGAATAGCGAGCACATCACGCCCGCTGAACTCACTTTCCTTATTCACATGGTCGATAAACCCGCTGACCTTTGCCATTTCAAGATTAACTTCCCTGCACGTCATGGACTCTTTCTCATAACTTGTCAGTATGCCTTGCCGACCATAGGTTTTTGTCGCACACCCCTGAATGGACACCAGAGCGAGGGTGACTGTCGCAAGAATGACTATATGTTTCATTTATTTCTCCTTTTAAAAACCAATTGCCCCTAAGGCCTAACGTGTTAGCTCAGGGGCGCAAAGCCGGCTTGTCGGCGGAATGACCCTCTGGTGCGCTGAATTAGGCATCATTGAAAGTCCTTTTTGGGAATGCCATCTGACAGGTCAATGATATTTACACCGGCAGATGGGACAATTGCAGACTCACGATAAATGATGCTGGGCCAACTTGTGATTATGTTGGTCCTGCGTTTGAAATTCCGCTTCTCATACAGGTAGTACCAACGGTCTGGGTGTTCAAGATTAAAAAGCACCCTATCAAATGGGCATGAGAGATCCTGTAGCTCGTAGCGTGCAAACCTCTCGAACCATTCTCTGTCTGGATAGCCGCTATCGCAAGTTTCCTGAAATTCAAAAACGTTGTTGTGCAAAACCAACCAGCACTCGCCAAGGCCGTACGATTTTTTGTAGCCGTCATACTTGCTCTTCTTTATCGTCATGACGTGATGGAGCTGCTGTTTTAAGTCAATCGTGATCTCTGCGGCTCGTGAATACGGCAGCGTCTTAGGGGCGCTCGCCAACCACTTGCAATACTTTTCATAATCAAGTCGTGCTACTTCAATTCCAAGTAACCCAGCATCGTGTTTGACGACAATATCTGGTGAATCGACGATGTCCTCGCTTATCTCTGGATTAAGAATGCCCAGATGAGCTAATGGGGTTCCGAGTCTCTCAACGATTCGACTCTCATTGATGGTTCGTTCTGCTCTCATCGTAAATGCCTAACAGTTATTAGAGGGACGCACCGGTCCGCATTATTAAAAATAGTGCGGTGCGCGTATTTTTCATAACTAATTGAGTAATTATGAATCTTATGTTTTTGCCTGTCCGTATATCCACTGGAATCACTCCATTATTTTTGTGCCTTGAAAGCGATCAAGTGCCGCTAGAGCCTTTTGCCCATAAACGACCGCAGATTCATTGTGGATGTACTTGTTGAAGGCAATCATTTGCCCTAATTTCGCATAGAAATTCACCGGCGGATCAACTGAATCAGAATTGATGCTATTTGAAGTGTTGATCGGCACTGTGGAGTCAGGGATAAGGAAGCGTACCAAAGAGCTGGATTCATCAACTGTCATCTGACCACTCTTTATGAGTCCGTTAACAGCGATCAACATGTTGTTTGGAGTTATATTCCTAAAGTCGTAAGTGTCCCCAACTTTCACCTCTCCAGCGACTCGGCTGTATGCAGCCTGCGATATTTTTAAACTATCAGCTACATTTGCAGCCGTTGCAGAATATGTTGTTGCAGCTTCACTATTTGGATGTGCTTGCGTTCTTCTTGAAGTGACAGGATTCACAAATTGTGTGGATATAACTTGGTATATATTTTTCATTACAAGACGCCTTGTTCATCAATTGCCACTGCTGCCTGTCGGAAGAGGGCGGGTTTAAGGTTCAGTTCAACAAGCTGCATCCAGATAACTACTTTCCCTTTGGCATGCCCTTGCTCTACATGGCGAACGGCATCAGGCGTTTGTTCCAGCGGATAGCGACTGTCGATCACAGGTATCAGCTTGCCGGTCTCAAGCAGCTCCTTCAGGAGATGCAGGTCTTTCTGGTTAGGGACCGAGGACAGTGCGCACAACTTCTGTTTGCTGAACATGGACAACAGCGGCCCCAGCAGCATGGCCTGGAACAGTTGGCCGCCCGTGCCTCCGGACATGACATAGGTGCCGCCACTGTTCAATGCGCGCCTGTATTCGAAGATGGAGCGGGAACCGTTTGCGGCAAGGATCAGATCATATTGCAGACCGCTTTGGGTAAAGCCTTCCCGCGTGTAATCGATCACATGATCGGCACCAAGCGCGCGTGCCATCTTCATCTTTCCCGTGCTGCAGACCGCAGTGACTTCCGCCCCGAAATACTTGGCGAGCTGAACTGCAAATGTCCCCACTCCGCCGGATGCACCGTTTATCAGGACTCGTTGTCCCGGTTGTATCCGCCCAGCATCGCGCAATGCCTGCAAAGCGGTCATCCCGGCCAGTGGCACGGCCGCAGCTTCCTCGAATGACAAGCTGGGCGGCTTCAGTGCCAATTCTTTTTCGAGGGCGCACTTGTATTCTGCGAATCCGCCGAAATTGCTGGCGAACACATCGCCAAACACTTCATCCCCCGGCTTGAAGTGGGTGACCTGTGAGCCTACCGCCTCCACCACGCCAGCGATGTCGCCGCCCAGAATGGTGATGCGCTTTGGCCTGAACAAACCGTTATAGAGTCGTGCCAGGAAAGGGATGGCGCGCATCAACCGCCAGTCTGCGGCATTCACCGATGCCGCTTGCACCTTCACCAATACTTCATCGTCCGCCGGGACAGGTTGCTTCACTTCCCTGAGTAGCAGTACATCCGGCGATCCATATTCGGAATATACGATTGCTTTCATCTACCGGTCTCCATTTCAGTTGTGGTGCCGCACATCGTGACGGTTATTTGGTGAGAGTCATGAACGATAACTTGCTTACTCCGACCTTCTGGGCGATCGCCATCACTTGGGCCACGCGCCCATAGTTCACATTCTGATCGGCCTGGATCTGCAGTTGGAACTCGGGGTTGCCGGATTTGATCGCCAGCACTTGCGCGAGGGCGGCCTCATCCACGGGGTTTGCATCCATGGACACGTTGCCCTGCGAGTCGATGATCAGGCTGGAGCTGTCAGGCTTGTCCTTTTGCTGCAACGACTCGGTTTGCGGCAACTTGATCTTGAGCGCTTGAGGTGCCAGCAAAGGTGCTGTGATGATGAACACCACCAGCAGTACTAGCATCACGTCCACCAGCGGCGTGACGTTGATCTCGCTCATCATGTCGCCGTCGCTGTTTCCCATCGCCATGGCTTACCCCTTGAAGTTGTGCTTGAGCGCGAGGCGCATGAAGTCGTGCGCGAAGTTCTCCAGCTCGGTGATGCGCACCTTGAGGCCGCGCAGGAAGTAGTTATAGGCCAGCACGGCGGGCAAGGCGGTGGCGATGCCGATGGCGGTGGCGATGAGTGCCTCGCCGATGGGACCGGCTACCACGTCGAGCGAGGCCGTGCCGCTGGCGCCGATCTCCTGCAAGGCATGCATGATGCCCCACACCGTACCGAACAGACCGACGAAGGGTGATGTCGCACCGATGGTGGCAAGTTCGGCCAGGCCGCGCTCGTGGAGTCGCTGGATATTTTGTACCTGCTGGCGCATCTGGCGTTCCAACGAATCCTGCGGTGTTCCGGTGTGCATCAGGTCCTGACGGTCGGAGTTCAGCGCCTTGAGTTCGGCAAAACCCGCCTGCGCCAGAGTGGCGACGTTGCCCTCGTTCTGCGCCGCGCGCTGTGCAGCTTGTTGCCAATCTTCCGCCGCCCAGAACGATTTCTGGAATGTCAGGTTGCGCTTCTTGTCCTGCAACTGGCGCTTCAATTTATAGAAAGAGATCGACCAAGTGGCGATGGACAACAAGATCAACAGCAGCAAGGTGCCGGAGACGACAGGGGAGTTGATGGAGAAAAGACCGTTCATGCTTTATCCTCAAAAGAAAATTTGATGGGAACCAGGAAATTTTGGGTGACGGGTTGGCCGAAACGGCGCGCGGGCGAGAACTTCCAGGTCTTGACTGTCTGCAAGGCGGATTTGTCGAGAATGTCGTAGCCGCAGCTCTTGTGCAGTGTCACTTCACCGGCGCGGCCTTCCGCCAGCACCTCGACATCCAGCACCACGGTGCCGTGATAACCCATGCGCCGCGCGACCATCGGGTACGGCGGCTTGGGGTTGTTGAGATAGTCGGCGCGGTATTCTGGCTCGGCATCTAGTTGCACCGGCGACGGCGTCGTCACATCCTGCGGCGCGGCCTGTTCTTGTGGCGCGGCCTGTTCCTGTGGTTTGACCACTTCTTCTGATGGAAGCGGATCTGTTTCGCGCGGTTTGGGTTGCGGCGTGATATCGGCCTGCTGCATCTGCGTATTCGCGAACGAGATCGACATCTCGTTGACCATCACCATGGGCGGTTCGGGGCTGAACCAGTAGAAGGCGAACACCGAGAGGTGCAGCAGGGCAGCTTGCAGAAGAGCTGCGGCCGGATCCATGAAGCGCCGGATTCCTGTGCGAGCTGATCCGGACTGCACGGGTGCGAACACATGCCATGCGCCTCGTCCATGGAGGTGCGCAAAGGGGGAATCATTCTCCTGACTTAGTTGTAGCATTTGGAATAGATGTCCAGAGATATATTGTTGTTTGGATGAGGCATGGCGATACAAATCGCGGGCAATACGGCCATCACGATTGGCTTGTCCGTAATGCGTCGAATAGCGCGAATTGCCATCCGGATACCACTCTCGATTGCGTTCATCCCGAATCCCGGGATCAGGTCCGTTGGCGCGGTCATATCCAGCCTTGCTGTAGTGCTTTAAGAACAGCTCGGGTGCGATCCCTTACCCCGAGCTTCGAGAGCAAGCTGGATACATGGTTCTTGACAGTTCCTTCCGTCGTGCCCGTCGCCTCGGCGATCTCGCGATTGTTCCAACCGCTGGCAAGCAACCTGAGTATCTCCTGCTCGCGTTTGGTAGGTCGGTCCTGATACTGGTCATGCTCGGTCGCTGCGAAATTGGCAAGCCGCTCGAAGACACTCTCTGTCAGGGCGGGGAGAAAAAGGCTGTCGCCATTTGAGACGTGACGGATCGCATCGGCCAATCTTTCCGGTGAGATATCTTTCAGCAAGAATCCCTTCGCACCCGCATGCATTCCCTGAAGCAGGGCTTCATCATCGTCGAAGGTGGTGAGCAGGATGATGGGAAGCAGCATATTGTTGGTGTTCAAAGTGTGCACGACCTGTATGCCGGACATGACTGGCATGCGTATGTCGAGCAGCAACAGGTCAGGTGCAAGGCTGGCGACGAGAGACAAGGCCTCTTCGCCATTGGTGCCTTCCGCGAGGACCCGTATGTCCTCGGTAAGGTCGAGCAAGCCGCGTATTCCAGCTCGCACCAATGCCTGGTCATCAACAAGTACGACTCGAATCATTTGCGGTTCTTTCTGGGAACGTTGATCTTGATGACACACCCCTGATCCTTCTGGCTGGTGACCAGCATGGTTCCGGCGAGTTGATCTATTCTTTCTTGCATACCGGTTAGTCCGTTTCCGGCCGGGACATCATCGAAGCCCGCCCCGTCATCATTTATTGAAAGATGCAGCGACTCGGCATCATGCCTAAGCGCTATCCAGATGTTATTGGCATTGGAGTGCCGGAGAGTGTTACTCACCGCTTCCTGGATGCATCTGAGAAAAGCGTGCTGCACCTCATTGGGCGCTTCCCATCCTCCTTGTATTTCAAGATGAATGGCCGGGTATGGAATGCTGGACTGCAAGGAGCGAAGGAGCTGAGCCAAGTCGTCCTGCGGCTCCTGGCGCAGTACGCCGACTATCTTGCGGGCTTCAGCGAGCAGATCTTTTGCGACCTTTGATGCGGTCGAAATGTGCGAGTTGTTTTCGTTCTGGCTGGTGCGGCTGGCCAATTCAAGCTGCAGGTTCAAGGCGACCAGATGATGACCCATCACGTCATGCAGCTCTCTAGAGATGCTGAGCCTTTCTTCGACCCGACTTTTTTCCGCTAACGCATGCCTTGCTGTAAATAGCTCCATATTCAATCGCGCCAATTCCCTGCGATGCCGGGCTTCATCCGCTGCCAGCCAGCCGACGGTGAATGCGAAAAATTGCCAGATAATGACGACAAGTGCAGTGATGCCGATCAGGAGCGCAGGAGGGAGAGATTCGAACTCGCTTACTTTTTCAAAGAGCCCTGACTCATAGATGAGCCATGTCCAAGGCAAGGTAAGCAGTGCCTGCGCGGCCATCCATTTGATCGATTGTTCCCGCTTCATGACTAGCGGAATTTCGGCGGCAACCACATACATCAGAGCTGCATCGCCAACGCACATCGAGACTCCCATGGCAGCAGCGAGCTGCAGCGCCAGCAGAATGAAATGATGCTTTGAGGGCGTGCTCACCGGGATGTTTCGCATGTTGATCCAGAAGCATGGGCCGAATACGAGCAGCGACACGATGGCGACGGCATCCTTCCAGTCTCCCGGGGGCGTGGCCTCCAAGGGAACCGACTGATTGGCGAACATGACAATCATCCCGATGGGATACATCAGCCATGCCAACATTCCGGCGATTCTGAGAAGCTGGACTACGGTGAGTTTTTTCATGTCTGCAGTTTATGCCCATTTTCACATCGGGTGCATGTGCCGGAAGTCATGCATGACTTCCGGCACATGCGGGCTGTTGCGGCTTCCATGAAAATGATTCCGCCTGTGTTCAAAGGCTCATCACGATAGGAGGGATAAATTATGAAGATACCCGGCATGAATTCAAATCAAATGCACCGCCCTGTAGCTCCTGAAAATCGACTGACCAGATCCGAGCGCAGTTCGAGCAGTACTGCCTACGATTTCGCGACCATATCCCCTGAGGGGCAGATGCTGGGAAAGGCGGAAGGCAGCCGCTCAATCGCGGAAATCATGAAGGGGGTGAGTTTTCGCAATATCAGATATTCAGAGCTCCTGAATGTTGCAAAAGAGTTGAAGGCGGCGGGACATCTGGCGAAGCAGGATTACCTTGATTTCGTGGGCCCCTCGCCCGAGTTTGCGATGCTGGATGGCTCACGCAATCCGGATTGGAACGGGCAGATGGACTATATCGGCCAACATGAGCAAAACTTGGCTTTCATGATCGCCACCGGGAGTGAACAGCGATTCATTGACTTTGAAAAGCATCTGCTGTCGCTTTACACGACGTTTGAATCGAAGAGCTGAAATTGACTTGCGCTCCGGAACGGGGTGCCAGCGATGGGGGGGGGGCGGCGTTGTCCCTGATCCAACCAGTTTCGTCTGGCGGGTTATCCGCTCCAACATGAGGCAGGCGTGTCATGCGCATCCTTTGTTGGGAACATGTATGTCGATCCGGCAACCCCGTCCCCTGCTGCTGGCAAGCGACATCGTCCCGGCAAGTTGCTCGACTCTTTCGCGTATGCCCGCGATCCCGTTTCCGGCCGGGACATCATCGAAGCCCGCCCCGTCATCCTTTATTGAAAGATGCAGCGACAGCCATGCCAACATTCCGGCGATTCTGAGAAGCTGGACTACGGTGAGTTTTTTCATGGCGCAAATATAGATGGGTATTGCCCTATCGGCATGTGCCGGAAGCCATGCATGACTTCCGGCACATGCACAACGACGGCGGATTGTTGAAAATCGCTTCATGTGATTCCGGCCAATCCGGCCGGTCATTTTGGTTTCCCCCAGTTTCGTCCGGAGAAAAGGGTATGAGCGCGAAATTCAATTTGAGTTATCCAAGATGTTGTCCATTTTGCAGATCGAAAGATTTGAAGCTGCTTGAGATCGACATAGATGCCTGGAGTGTGGAGTGCAGGAATTGTCAGGCAATCGGGCCTATCAAGTCCACAGCAACCGAAGCCATCCAAGCCTGGAACAGCGAAATAGCAGTTGCTTGCTGAGTTGGTTGAAGAGTCGCTCCGGCAGTCATCTGCGAGCCGGACGATATCGGGTTCGTCAACAACGGGTAATCGTGAGCTAGGACATTCAAGATCAGGAGGCGGGAATTGGAATCGAGAAAAACGATAGTCAAAAAGTCACAGGAGAGTTTCTGCATCTTTGTCGCAGGCGGATTAGGCCTACGTTTTTAGTAGCCTTGAAAGTTAAGTCACACATATCTCAAACGGGGATCAAAAATGAATGCAAGAACCATATTTGTCACAGCCACACTCTGTTGTTCGGTTGCAGTTCATGCAGCGGAATGGACAATCACTGGGGCAGTTCAGGAAAAAGGCACGCAACGTCCCGTACCGGGGGCGAATGTCACCCTGCAGGCTGGGGCGACCACTATTTCCGATGAGAATGGGCAATTCCGACTTACCGTGCCGACAGCGGGGAACTACAGCATGACAGCCAGCCGTCTCGGCGAAACGGCGACGCTGGTAGTCGATGTTATTGAAGGGGCACCCGTGCCTGTGCCAATCATATATTTGCGTGCGCCACAGTCGATGCGCGAGATGGTGGTTACGGAACAACGTGCGCCAGAGCGGGTCGGAAAAAGTGTGATCGGCGGCGAGACTTTGCGCAAACTTGCCGGTTCCAGTGGCGACCCTCTGCGCGGACTGCAGACGATGCCCGGCGTGGCATCGGTGAGCGGGAGCAGTGCCCCCGCAGTGCGCGGCTCAGGCCCAGAAGATAATATGTACTATGTCGACAATCTGTATGTGAGCAAGCTGTTCCATTATGGGGCGGTCAGTGTATTCAATGCCGACCTGATCAAGGATTTCAATCTGTATTCCGCCGCATTCGGTCCGCATTTTGACGATGCGACCGGTGCCGTGATAGACGTTGCTTTGCGCGAGCCGCGCAAGGATCGGCTGGGTGGCAAGGTCAACATCAACATGATGGGGGCGGACTTTCTGGTGGAGGGGCCGCAAGACACCGATAAGTCCTTTTACTTCGCGGCGCGACGTAGCTATGTGGATCTACTTATCAAGCAGATTGAAGAGGACGGTGTAACGTTTCAAATGCCGGACTATTGGGACTATCAGGGTAAATATCTGTGGCAAGTGAACGAAGCCAACAAACTGGCCCTTCATTTGCACGGGGCTAGCGATACCCTGAATGTCAAAGTGGGGCAGAACTCTGATTTGGGGCAACAGGAACCGGTTCTGGCCGGGAACCTTGCGCTGGCGGAGGATAATTCCGTTCAGGCGGTGACGCTGGATAGCGTCTTGTCGTCTTCGACTTTCAATAAGCTGGTGTTCGAGCACACGACGGATCGCTCCAGTAAGCGCATCGCCACTGCCGGGACATTCTCCTACTCACAGGAAAGCGTGATCCTGCGCGATCAAGTGCGGCAGGAGATCGGGCCAGGGCATGAATTGTCGTTCGGGGGTGAATTGAGCAATGCACGAGTGAAACTCGATGCCGATTTCAAGAACGCACCCTGCACCCAGTTCGAGCCGAATTGTGATTTGACCAGCGCGACACGCAAGCGGCTGGTCGACGGATTCAGTAGCAATTCATGGAGTCTGTCGCTTCAGGATCGCAAGCGCGTGCTGGATTCCCTGACGCTGGTCGGGGGGGTGAGACACAGCAATGACGGATACTTGCACCGGAAATTTACCGAGCCGCGTGTTGGTGCGGAGTGGGAATGGAGTGCGGACACGTTGCTGACGGCGGGTTGGGGCAGGCACAACCAGATGCCTGCTGGTGAGCAGATGATACGGGTCTTCGGGAATACGAACCTAGACCACATTCGTGCCGAGCATCGAACGATTGGTATTCAGCAAAAGGTGGATGAGGACTGGAACTGGAAGACCGAGGCGTATCACAAGAAATTGAGCAACCTTGTGATCAGTGACCCGCAACTCAATTACATCAATGCCGCGAGCGGCGAGGCGTATGGGCTGGAATTTCTGGTCAAGAAAGAAGAGACCGACAAGCTCTCCGGCTGGTTCGTGCTGAATCTGGCGAAGTCGCAACGTCGCAATGACGTGACAGGGCAGGAGTTTCGCTTCCAGCATGACCAACCGGTCAACGCCACCCTGGTGGGAAACTACAAGCTCTCGGATGACTGGGCGCTGGGGATGAAATGGAACTACCACTCCGGCACACCATACACGCCCATTCTGGGCACGAATGGCACCTATCCGGATGGCCGGCCCGTCCCGCTTTATGCCGGGGTGAACTCGGGAACCCTGCCGGTTCATCACCAACTTGATCTGCGCTTGGATCGCAACTACCTGTTCGACAATTGGAAACTCAACACCTATTTCGAGCTAAACGATATCTACCAGCGCAAGAATGTGGTTGGTTACAGCTACGACCCCACGTATACAAAACGTAAAGCGATATATGACTTCGTCTTGTTGTTCTCTTTTGGCGTGCAGGCGGAGTTTTGATCGTGAGGGCGATGTCTATGGCTGTTTTGTTCAATCATGGTCGAGGAAAGGGAATGTGAATCATGTCGCCAATGCATTTGATCGCAGTCTTGTGTATCGCCTCGTTCACCGGGTGCGCCTCGTTGCCGGGTTCGGTGACCGAGCAAATCGAGGGGCGACGGGTTGAGTATGTCATGACAAAGAACGGACCTGATGTAGTCGTATTCGAGAACGGGCTGTGCGGCCAGCTGCACTGGTGGGCCAAGGTCTATCCGGAAATTTCCAGAAGCAGTTCGGCCTTTGCCTACAATCGACCAGGTTATGGAAGGAGTGACAAGGCGGCCACCCCGCGCGACGGACAGCATGTGGTGGATGAGCTGCGGGGCCTGCTAAAAGCCAAAGGTCTGAATCCGCCCTATGTCTTGGTCGGCCATTCTCTTGGCGGGCTGTACATGCAGCTATATGCGCGGCGTTATCCGGATGAAGTGCGCGCACTCGTTCTGGTGGACTCGACTCACCCATCGCAATTTAAGGGGAAGGGCAATCCAGAGCATTGGCCGACGGGACTCAATACGGCTATGCGCATGTTGTTGTCGGAGAGTGGAGAGCGGGAATTTGATGCGATTAATTCGACAGGAGAGCAGATATTGAATCTGCCGACATTTACCGGAAAGCCAGTGATCGTGTTGAGTCCCGAACAACCCCTGCGAGAGGAGTTGGAGCTTGCACAAGACATTAACGAGAAACGTAAGGATCTCATCAGGCTGTATCCGGGAGCTAAGCAAGTGTGGGTGGGCAGCGGGCACGACATGCCCCTGGAAAAACCGGAATCTGTTGTGGCCGCAATTCGCGAGTTACTTCCTGAAAGCACTTCACCCGTGCAGGCGAATGCTGATGCTGATGCAAAGTCGGCCGGACGTGGGGTAAGGTTTGATTCGGAATGATGCATGGATTGTGTTTTCCCCGGGGAGTTCTGGGTGTTTATGGGTGGAGGATTTATGCAAAGCAATAGTTTTGAATGCAGCGTCCGGATCTGGCGATATTCCGCGCCAGTTTGTCAGACACTTTTGCCGTCCAATTTTAGTTAGATTGCCAACCATACTTAGAGGATACTAATGACAAAAATACGTGCGCACCTCGTGAGTGCACTGCTTTTCAGTTCCCTGATTAGCTCTGGGTGTTCGCCTGCGGTAACAGATCCATCGGTATCTGATGCTACAGCCGCCATCCCACGCACGACGCCGTCGATTATCGGGCAGGTCACAGCTATAGCTCTGCCTACGATCGTTGTGGAAGAGAAGCCCACCGAGCCACATGGCTCCGCTAAGGCGCGCGTGAGGATAACAGATGGTACTAAAGTGTTGCGCCGAGGCGAAGGTGTCGTGGGTGCCGCTGAACTTCGGGTGGAGCAACAGGTGAAGGTTTGGTTTACTGGCCCGGTGATGGAGTCATACCCACTACAGGCAACCGCGGGCGTGATCGTCATCGAACCAAGCAGCCGTTGACACAAAGATAACCACCAAGGTGGCTGGTAAACAATCTGACATGGCGTTCGAGAGGGACGCTAAACTTCCCCCAAAATAATTGACACCTCCCACTAACCAAACGGAGGTGTTTTTATGGGCAAATCAAGACCGCCGAAAGTGCATCGTTAGAGCCACTCAGGAATACACACTATGAATTTTGCAGGAATTTTATTTTTCACTACGCTATTACTACCGTTCACGGCAATTGCTTGCCCAACTGGCATGCAGTTCAACGGGAATGGTTGCAGTCCTCCGTATGAATATACCGGCTGGGACTTGATGCGCGACCGTCGGGCTGCCATTGATGCCATGGGTTCCAACCATCGACCCTCTGGCCCTCCTCTCACCGCAGAGCAAGCGCGCAAATTGAACGAGGACATGAAACAGCTGGAGAAAGAAAAGGAGGAGAAAAGGAAAGTACTTGCAAAAGGCGTCTGGGAGGTCGACTCCAAACCAACACCTGAGGGGAATCTGTGCGCGGCGGTGTTTTCCAAATACAGTTACGAATACAAGGAATACAAGCCCGAGCACGGGGGGCTTGTGACGGTCATGGGGTTCCAAAACCCCAAACCAGATGCGTGGCTAATTTTTCATGGTGTGGGGCTGCCCAAGTCAAAAGACGTGACCAAGCTGAAAATCACCCTCCAGCAGGACGATGAACCACCCCAAACTCTCCAGGTATTCAATTACATGGAATCAAGGGAGATTGGCACGATTCTGTTTGCCGTCCCCGGACTAACTGCGATGCTGAACGGGATGAGTGACAAGCAAAGATTCAGGTTGTCAGATAACGGAAAAATGCTATTGGATATCGAATGGCACAGCGCCGCACCGGTCATCAAAAAACTTAAGCAGTGCGCAAAATAGCGCGGTGGTACGTATTCGGCAGCTCCGCGCGTGCAGCTCTAACAATTCATTCAAGCCGACGCCGCTTTGCGGCGCGGCTTAATTCAGGCGTTGAGTGTCCGTTATCGAGATGCAGCTATGGCTCTTATGGGTTAGCAAGGGTCGGACGAGCATCGTCGAACTCGTAGTCTCGAACGACTGCTGTTGAAAGTGAAGCGGACTTCTATTCAGATTGACCCGCCAGCCTTATCAGAAAACCTCCACTGTCTCTTGTGGCCGAACACCTGCCCCAGAAGGGCGAAATTAATGGTCAGAGATGTATCTGAATTGCACTTGAATTTAGGATGAATTGTTGGGAGATAGAAAACCACATCCGAACCTAACAATTTTGAGGAATTGCGGACCAAGGTCAGAATTGCGGACCAAAATAAGAAAGGCCAACATTGCTGTTGGCCTTATTTTATCTGGCTCCCCGACCTGGACTCGAACCAGGGACCTGCGGATTAACAGTCCGTCGCTCTACCAACTGAGCTATCAGGGATTTGATGCGGGCGCTATACTAACGGCAGACTCGTATCCGGTCAACAAATGG
>Ga0210012_1002344_pt1 | contig 16493 bp, 8 predicted proteins | sample CryGeymeta201504_FD_183974 | JGI IMG/M metagenome (GOLD analysis project Ga0210012, IMG submission 183974) | Groundwater microbial communities from Crystal Geyser aquifers in Utah, USA - Crystal Geyser metaG 2015-04 (SPAdes) (version 2) | ecosystem: Environmental > Aquatic > Deep subsurface >... | reverse complement strand
GTAATCAGATGGAGCTTCTGACTGAGACACTGTTGGAGTACTACTAGGGCTTGTGGTCGGGTTCTCAGTTGGTACATCAGAAGGGTAGTCAGATGGAGCTCCTGATTGTATCATTGTTGGGATACTACTAGGGCCTTTTGTAGGGGCCATAGTTGGTACTGTAGAGGGGAAATCAGATGGAGCTACTGACTGGGTCACTGTTGGGGTACTACTTGGGCCTGCTGTAGGTTTCTCAGTTGGTACACCAGATGGGTAGTCAGATGGAGCTCCTGATTGCATCATTGTTGGGATACTGCTAGGGCTTGTGGTAGGGTTCCCAGTTGGTACAGCAGATGGGTAATCAGACGGAGCTCCTGACTGAGTCACTGTTGGGGTACTACTTGGGCTTGCTGTAGGGTTCTCAGATGGTACACCAGATGGGTAGTCAGATGGAGCTCCTGACTGAGATACTGTTGGGGTACTACTTGGGCCTGCTGTAGGGTTTGCAGTTGGTACACCAGATGGGTAATCAGATGGAGCTCCTGATTGCATCATTGTTGGATTACTACTAGGGCTTGTGGTAGGGTTCTCAGTTGGTACTGTAGGGGGGAAATCAGATGGAGCTCCTGACTGAGATACTGTTGGGGTACTACTTGGGCCTGCTGTAGGGTTTGCAGTTGGTACACCAGATGGGTAGTCAGATGGAGCTCCTGATTGCATCATTGTTGGGATACTACTAGGGCTTGTGGTAGGGTTCTCAGTTGGTACTGTAGAGGGGAAATCAGATGGAGCTCCTGACTGAGTCACCGTTGGAGTACTACTTGGGCCTGCTGTAGGGTTCTCAGATGGTACACCAGATGGGTAGTCAGATGGAGCTCCTGATTGCATCATTGTTGGATTACTACTAGGGCTTGTGGTAGGGTTCTCAGTTGGTACACCAGATGGGTAGTCAGATGGAGCTCCTGACTGAGGTACTGTCGGGGTACTACTTGGGCTTGCTGTAGGGTTCTCAGTTGGTACACCAGATGGGTAGTCAGATGGAGCTCCTGATTGCATCATTGTTGGATTACTACTAGGGCTTGTGGTAGGGTTCTCAGTTGGTACTGTAGAGGGGAAATCAGATGGAGCTCCTGACTGAGTCACCGTTGGAGCACTACTTGGGCCTGCTATAGGGTTCTCAGATGGTACACCAGATGGGTAGTCAGATAAAGCTCCTGATTGCATCATTGTTGGGATACTACTAGGGCTTGTGGTAGGGTTCTCAGTTGGTACACCAGATGGGTAGTCAGATGGAGCTCCTGATCGAGACACTGTTGGAGTAGTACTAGGGACTGTAGTTGGAACTGTAGATGGTAAATCTGAAGGGGGTCCTGATCGAATCACTGTTGGGGTACTAGTAGGGCTGGTTGTAGGGTAATTAGTTGACACAGTAGAGGGGTCATCAGAGGGAGCTCCTAATTGGGTCACTGTTGGGGTACTAGTAGGGCTGGTTGTAGGGTAATTAGTTGTCACAGTAGAGGGGTCATCAGAGGGAGCTCCTAATTGGGTCATTGTTGGATTTCCATTTGGGCTCTGTGTAGTTGGCACAGCAGATGGATTGTATGATGGTATGCCTGATTGGACCTGTGTTGGCTCCACACTGGGCACCACTGTTGGAACTTCAGAAGGGGGATCAGAAGGCATATCAGAAGGCATAAGAGAAGGACTCATTGATGGCTTTTGGGTTGGTACAACAGATGGGTAATACAAAGAGGGTCCTGCTGGAGTCACTGTTGAAATGCTACCAGGGCTTGTAAAAGGGTCATTGATTGCTACTTCAGATGGATTGTTGGATGGCATTCCTGATTGAACAAGTGTTGGCTCTGCACTGGGGATCACTGTTGGGACTTCAGAAGGGCTATCAGAATGTAAATCACTGGGGATTATGGATTGCTTCTGAGTTGGCACAGCAAATGGATAATCAGAAGGGGATCTTGTTTTAGACTCTGTTGGGCTGCTACTAGGGCTTGTTGTAGAATTCTCAGTTGGCACAGCAGAAGGGTTGTCAGATGGGATACTTTCTTTATCCATTGCTGGATTACCACTTGGGTTTATTGTGTAGCCCACAATTGGCACATTTGATGGATGACCAGAAAAGTCTTCTGATAGAAACACTGTTAGGGCCTCAGTTGGGTTTGCTGTGAGGTCATAAGTAGGTGCAACAGATGATTCGGTCATGGTTGTGGTACTACTTGGGCTGGTTGTAGTGCCCTCAGTTGGTACAGCAGACGGATTATTTGATGAGACTTGTGTTGGAAGACCACTTGGGTTTGATGTGAAGCCCCCAATTGGCAATTCAGATGTGTTGTCGGATGGCATTCCTGTTACAGTCAATGTAGTTGGGGCAGTGGTTGGTATCTGAGAAGGTTTGTCCGATGGGCCGGCACTGGGATTAGTCGATGGGCTATTGCTTGGAGCTGCTGATGGACTTGCGCTTGGTTTTTCAGAGGGACTGTTACTTGGATTCACGCTGGGGACGGATGATGGTCTTACATAGGAATAGCTGCTTGGTCTCAGGTTGGGCGTCAGCGATGGATTGTCAGTTGGTTTCTGGCTTAGAGATGGACTTGAGCTGGGCGATACGCGGTAAGTAGGTTGCTGATTGGTGGTGCGCGCAGCTGTGGGAGCTACAGTTGGAGTTTGAGATGGCGCGTCTAAAAGAGCGTCACTGGGCTCAGTACTGGACACTCCTGTAGGATTGGTACTTGAAATGTGGGGCGGTGTATCTGAAGAAGCGTCTGTGCTTGGCGAGATACTTGAAGATATGCTGTAACTTTGAGTTGAAATACTGCTGGGCGTAACCGTTGGTCGATCTACGTCCTCCGTTTTTAATGATGATGGGGCAGTGCTTCCTAGACGGTTGCTTGGATGGGTACTAGGGCTAAGAGAAGGGAAATTTGTTGTTGGATTCGCCAAAGGAGAAGCAGTATTTGGAACGGGGTTTTGGTCCACTTCTCCTTCTGTTGCATCCCCATTAACGAGATTCCCAAACTTGTCCTTAAAGTATCCTCCAAAGAATGATAGTCTTCGATCGCTGTCATGATGGTGATTTTTTCGTAATGCCTGTGTAGCTCGTCTTCTTTGCAAGATCGACGAGAACCATTGTTCAATACTACTTGTAGCCTTAGCAGAGTCCAGTGTTAATGGAGCACCGGCGGAATCCTCGGAGAGATCCTGCTGATTGTTCTTATTTCCTCGAACTGCGCCTTCTGCTGCCGCAATATCAAGAAAGAAAATATTCAACAATATAAGAAGAACGACTTTCATTTGCAGGGTTAACTGTGAATGGATGTAGTGAATATTGAAAAAAACGTAGATCGGATCCGCACACCACACACAATTGTTCACAAATTATAAATAAATGTGATCCTCTTGGCCTCATTCGACAATTTATGCTCAAGTCATTGATACTCCGTATGTGTATATAATTTCCCTAAGTATCTTGTGTGGGCAGCTAATATCGGTGATGGTGATGCAAACCTGGGCCTTCGCTGAAATAATAAAGAGGTGGCAAAAATCCAAAATATGAACACTTTTGTGAGCTGCATCATTTTGATATTTCGCCATGCGATGAATTCTTTCATTATATCTGAGGCAATTGTGGCCGGCGTGCAAATTTATTTTATCGAAAAAATATGCAAGGTCCTTTTCATACTTCTTGTTCATACTTTGGGCCATTCCTGAAATTGACTAATACCTAATTCGTTAAGCCAAACCACCCTCAATTCAGCTTTGCCGGCTGGTCTTGCAGGCTCCCAAAATTGAATTAGGTGCCAGAAAGCCATTTAAATTAATTAAGGGAATATTCTCTTTACAAAGTGGTAATTTGGTGGTGAATACTCAACAAATAACGTATTTTCCTACTTTTTTTCGTATAAATAAATATAATTAGAATATTTTTAGAAAATAAATTAGGGGTAATAACGAACAAGGCCAAAAGCACCTTTGACAAATGGGCTGTGTTGGATTTGGCTCCACAAGCCAAATTTTCTTTTAATTTTTTTTTCGCACAATGGTGGTTTGGCTCAATGAATTTGGTATTAGTCAATTTCAGGAATGGCCCACACTGCTACAACTAGCCACTAGTACTAGCTAGGTACTCTGGAGTACTCATTAGGAGACTACTTCTTGTACTCTGACTGTAGTAGTAGTACTACTGGTAGTCTAGTATTAGTAGTCACAATACAGTATCATAATGTTATTTAGGGGTAGTAAGCAGTAGTAGTGGTCTGGTTGGCAGGCTGCAATTCTCTCCGTGCACGCAGCTTGAGAGCTGATCGTTCGTCTTGCAAATTTGTCTCGCTGGACCCAATATTATTGAACATGCTTTTATCATGAATAAAATCACCAGCAAGCACGTTTTTGTTGTTGCTTGGATGTGTGGCCCGCAAGGCCTACAATGCGTGCAACGCTGAAAATTGATAACGTCAAGTTTAGGATTATATTTTGTTATGATATACTCGTATCAAATTTATAGCTACAAGCACACCAATACTGATTGCGCTTTTCAAAACTATGCGTCTTTTTTACATTTCTTTTAAAACTCAGCAAAGATGTTTATGGCTTGCTTATGTCTTGTCTTGCGCGCTTCAGTAATCGTCGGATTGCCAAAAAAGTAGCATGTATATTGTAGCAACAGCAAGTCCTTTTTTTTCTCTTTAAAGTTCCAAGGCTTTTTCCAATTTTTCCAGAGCTTCGCAGGCTTCGGCAGTTTCTACCAGACATTCTTCGGTAGATAGCTTTCCGCCCAAGGCTCCTGCGTTTCCTGCAGACGCAATTTCCTCCACGGATTCCCAAGCCAAACGAGCTTCGGAGGAAGTGGGACCAAATTCATCGGTGGCCTTCTTGGCCTCGGCAACGGCCGCGCGGAGTTCGGGAGAATCCTTGGCCTGCACAGCAGGAGCTGTGGTCATTTTGATATTTTCCAAATCCGATGCAATGGACTTCATTTTTTGGATAAAGGGAGCATTTTCCTTCAACATTTTTTGCAGCTCTTCGAGGTTTTTGTCGTACTCCATGCACGCCTTGGACACTTCTCCATCCGTCAATTCACATTCGTCGGCTAGAGATCCACCAGTGGCAGCACTGTGTTGCGAGAGAGTTCGTGGTAGGGTTTGTTTAATTTTGATACACACATCAAAAATAATTGATCGCAGTTGAGATTGTGTGGTGGATTGGTGGTGTTTTTTTTTAATAGGAAGAAACGAAGAAAACCAAGGTGAGTGTAAACAGATTCGAGCAATTCGATTCAATTCAATTTTTCCTTTCCTTTTCCGAATAATTTCAATTGCTCTCAATGGCATGTATCCAGACAACAACAAAAAACAATGCTTCATACGCCCGCACCTGTTACTAGAACCATCCATTTCTTCCACGGCTTCCCAAGCCAAGCGAGCTTCCGACGAGGTAGGACCGAACTTCTTGGAAGTTACCATAGCTTTCTTGATGGCCTCGGAGGCATCGGGTCGGGCAAAGAGTGTGGTAGTGGTTGCGGTGCATCGTTGTTGTGGAACAATAGCGGGGGCAAAACCTTGAACAGCCGAGGCGGCCAAGAGAACAGGGAGGGAGAGGGAGAGTTTCATGGCGAGTTTGTATCGATTATTATTTATGTTCAGTAGATTATTATTATGATATTTATGTTTCATCCTGCAACCTACTCTACTAGTAGCTAGCTAGTAGAGGAATCTTATCGAAAGGTCGAGAGATCCGCACTTCAACAGTTGGCGGTGTTCTCTGGAAAAAGGATATTCACTTTTGATTGGTTGAAGCTAAAACAACATGCGGGCCAATTTCGATTGCTCGTACGACCGTACGACAGTGGAGGGATTAACTGAGTTATCACCCGGGCAATGTATGTTTACTGTTCCAGGACATTTTTTTACTACTAGTAGATCTACTAGTAGCTAGTCTAGTACTCTACTAGACTACCATTAATAGTAGCCTAATGGTAGAAAAAAAAAACACAATACAGTAGACTACTCGAGTATGGTACGGCATATCCTACTAAAAACGATTGAGATTCGTCAAATACTCAGCACATCGTATTCTGGCTAGCCGAAAAGGGCTTTCACTGCTCGAAGCTTGGCCTTCTACAGAGCACATCAGCAGAAAGTGTACCTGTTCCTGCCAGAAAGTCTTTCGGTTCCTTTTCGTGTACCAGGGCATCTGCAGTCTAAAAAAAAATTGAATATCTAACTTAAAACTCTATCTAGTAGTGTGTCTGCAGTCTCAGCATTGACTTGAGCGCTGGTTGCCGAACTCTCCCACACTCTACTAGTCTACTAGTCTAGTTACGAGTAGACTGGTACGGTAGTAGCTATCACTTCGTTCAGTCACAGTAGGGGCCCTGGTAATTCGGCTGATGATGAATCACTCAAGACTCAACTTCTCATTCATGAGTGTCATTGTTTTGAACAAAAATTGAATTCAAAAAAGTACGGTACTCTAGTAGAGAACTTGATGGCTGAGCAAAGAACACTCGACTAGACTAGTAGTACTGGTACCTATTAGTAGCTAGTAGAACATGTTGTTGTTGTTGTTGTAGGAACACAATCCAACGACCAAAACATCTGCAGTTGCAGTTGACATCAAAGTAAACGAAGCAGAACTAATAGTACGCTGCTTAGTTTAAGAAACCACACGGCGTCTACTGTACTCTTTCAACAAATAAAGACCTACGAAGAACTTAAACTAGGATGGAAATGCCATCTGCACCGACCACCAATTTTCGTTCCATGAAACATGGCAACGAGGAATCCATATCGAATTTTCATCAATGGAACGAAGAACAAGTAGGGCTATTTTTTCGAAAGAATGGACTGGGTGCTTACGAGGAAACTCTCAAGCGGCACAAAATCACTGGTCAAGTAGCTCCTCTTCTGACAGATAGTGACCTGAAGGAGATGGGAATCGATGTAGTCGGAGATCGATTAATGTTCAAGCACTACCTGAAGGATATGTCTCGTAAATCCCGGTTCAACAAACGCATTGAATCGTTGTGGGAGGGACAGGAACGTATTTTCTTTTCCGATTACGACGAAATGGTTTTCACAATGTGTGGTATGTTTCCCGTCGATCCAAGCACCTACACGTTGACGAGGAATCATCTAAAAGTGAAACGAGTCCGTCCCGTTCGCTGTGGTCCTGTACGATTGTGTTGTTTCGGAGCTCGTTATGTCAGTAACAACATCGATCTCAGCAAAGTAGACGATGTGGATGTGATGGGTATCCCGGCACCGTGTTTTCAGTACACGTTTTGCAATGCCCGAGGAAAAGACTTGGTCGAAGTCGAGTCTCGGTTCGAGAAGGATGGCAAGATCGTTTTGATTCTGGAACAAGGCCATGGAGACACTGTGGCTGGAATGATTCTCAATCAAGTTGAAGAATCTCAAAAGATGGAACGATCATAATGGTGATATGATGATAAACGATAGTTACCCTCCTGAAGCTATTTTTTGTTTCACAATAAGTCCAGAAATAGGAACTACTAGTACTGTATATGTGTATGTAATGCTACACCATGATTGAGTTTCTCGTCGTAAATTATTATCTAAATGCTAGTTTAACAAATCTGTCTCTCCCCGACATGTCTTGATGGGTAGCATTTAGATAAACGCCACCCAAACGTTCCTGTTGTTTCGGATCTAACAACCAAGCCTCGAGTAATTCTGGTTGACTGGGATCAACTTCCATCCAGCACACGCTGCTGTTTTGACGATTGATGCTCCATTCTTGTGCCCACTTTTCTACAATGATTCGAATCACGTCCATGCCATCACCTTCATCGTCAGTGCTACTACGAGTTTTGCTTTCTTCAATGTCACCACAAAGAGCGACAGCACTTTCGTACCGAATCACATCGGCTTCTAGCGTGGCCATATCCCTTCGAGGAATGTATGGTGGATTGCTGACCAAAATATCAATAGAGTCAGTTTTATAATCTTGAGCACGACACAACTGGGCCACGTAATTGTTGTTGTTGTTTTTGTTGTTGTGCATTTTTTCCACAAAAATGCGTTGCGCATTTTCCATGGATGTTTCAATTGCGATAGGTTCAATGTCAATGGCAGTAACAAGAGACTTTGGTATCTTGTCCGCCAGAGCAATGCCAATAATTCCTGTCCCACATCCTACATCCAAAATCTGAATAATGCCATCATCATCATCATCATCATCATCATTTTGGTTCTTCCAATTGTTGTGGTTGTTCTTATAATCATCTAGCACCAAGTCAATCAATTCTTCCGTTTCGGGACGAGGACAGAGGAGTGGAGGTCGAATAATCCATTGATCATACTCCCAAACATCCCATTTCCCCAGTATGTATTGCAATGGTTCTGATTGTAATCGACGGGCGATCATTCCTTGAAAGGTATCGTATTGTGATTGCGTTAGAACCTGGTCTAACAACAGCAATACAGTACCATCCTCTTGAGTGTTGTTCTTGTTCGTGATAGTCGTACTAGCAGTAGGTAATACGTTGTGTGTTTGTTGTCGTTGTTGTTCCATGGCACGCAAGAGTTGAGAAAAGCCACTCGACCATGGTAAATCGATAGCAGTTGCCAATAAGTGCACGGTGGACCATTCTGGTTCAGAAATACCCTGTTGCTGCAGCTTTCGGAGGGCTGTACTGTAGGCTTGTCGAATCGTAGTACTAGTTGTAGTAGTTGTAATTGTGCTTTTGGAGTTGCCTTGTGGAGTTCCAGAAGTGGAAGAAAAAAGTCGGTACGTTGCGAGGTCTTGGTTACGTCGACAAAAATAATCATACTTCAATGGAACAGATGATGAGAAACCTTGAGCTTGATATTGTATTCTCCTACAGCTAGTACTACTGGAACATCTTCCACGTGAACTGCCTATTATTTTTTGGAAGGCTCGAACAGTCGTTGCTGCGAGAACTATCATCATGGCAGTCGCTGTGAAGGTTAAAATGAAAGGAATGCCTTCTTTTGGGTATCTCTGGGTTGATGCTCTCATCTCGTGCTCATGCTGCAATGGAATCAACAAAAAAGTGCTTCAGTTCACCCGTTTTCGTAGAAATATAATAATATTGTAGCTTTGGTTGCTGCAAGTAGGTCTACGTAGTAGTCTTGTAATACTAGTCTACTACTAACTACAGTACTAGAAGTAGTAGACTTTATCAACAAGCAAGAGTACGAGTTCGCATAGTTTCGGTTTTCCTCATCTTCATTCGCGGACAAGATCCAACAGGTTCTGAGCTTGAAAAATCAGTTTCAACAAAATTTCCTTCATTCAGTTTCGGGTTTCGGGTCCACAACGATACTGTACGATAGATGCTACAGACAATGTAAATAGTCATACCTTTTAGACATGGTACAAATAGAAGAAGTTGCCGACTCTAGGAATGATAAACAACAAGAGGTGCGGGATGAAGTCTCAATGGAGTCGAGTCACGAAAAGCAGGCATCCTTGTCCAATGCATCGTTGACACGACCACCTACTATGCAACAACAAGAAGGACTAGTCGTACAGCGAAATTGTGATAATTGTGGAACAGGTCCGTACTCGTCGACTCGACCATTGAAACGGTGTTCGATGTGTCGTAGTGCTTGGTATCATGATCGAAAATGTCAACAAGAGCATTACAAACAACACAAACAAGAATGCAAACGACTGGCAGCAGCAGCAGCAGCAGCAAGCACGAAGACACAGTTGTCATCCCAACAACAATCTATACTACAACCCCCGTCGACGTTATTATTATTTGAAGTACAAGAAACAAATACCGATAAGGGACGAGCCATGATGGCATTGGAAACGCTGAAATATGGAACAGTCATCGGACCCAACAGTACAAACAACAATAGGAACAAAAACAATTGGACACCTTTCGTCGCACCCGTCTTGTTGGAATGTCATCGTCCCTACCGGTGTGTGGTTTGTTTTAAAGAAGTCCTGACAGATCAACAACAACCACTACAAAAACAAACGTCATTCGAACAGTATTATCCGACACGTATTTGTTCCGACATGTGTCGACGACAGTCGGCATCGTTTCTACCGGCCGAATGTCAAGCCATAACTGCCTTGCAGTACCATCCCAAACTGTTCCAACCACCCGTACTGTTATCTACGGCCATTTTATTATTTCGACTTATTCAGGCAGTCGAACGGGATGTGAGTGGTGGTCGATTGCGACACGAATTGAGCATGTTGCAATCCGAACGATTGATATCTTCGTCTAGTACTAAAACCGACAATCATCACGATAATAATCAACAACAACAACAACAAGAAGAAAGGGCACATCAACAAGCCGTGTGTGCCACCACATGGGCCCTGATGCAAGCGAATCCATCATCCAATGTCAAATTGTGGCAATTGCAAGATGTGGAAGCACTGTTACAACAGATCAAATTGAATGCATTCAGTATCTGTACCGGAGAATCTGTAGTACTGGGGTTTGGATTGTACATTGCTGCGCAAACTCTGTACGATGACGACCACCACGATGACGCCAACAAGAGTCCTACAACACTGCCACAATCTTTACGACCTGCTCCTCACTGGATCAATCACGATTGTCGTCCCAATTTGCTACAAACCTTTGATTATGGAATTGCCGGACAGTTTCCTTCCTTACGATTGACCGTTTGTGTAGATCACATTAAGCCCTCTCAGGAATTAACGTTAAGCTATATCGATCCGAGTATGCCAACTCACTTACGACAACAACGATTGAATACCGACTACGGATTTCAGTGCCATTGCGATTATTGTCAAGATTACAAAACCAATAGTGCCTTTGTGATTGCCTACAAGTGTCGCAACAACAATTGCAAGGGTCGTATCGTATTTGATGGTAACGATGGCGATGAGGTGGGCCGGTGTGATACTTGTTCGGCGGGTCCACTCTTGAACACGGATCGAATTCTCGACCAATTGGATAAGAATTTGCATTCCCTTGACAATGATGAACATAATGGTAACAACAACAGGAAGAACAACATTAGCGCCTGGGAACGGGTCTATCAATCCACCAAGAAACAGGTAACCCCAGAGTCATGGTACTTCCAGGAAGCCGGAGAACGCCTCTTGCAAGCCTTATTGGATTTACTGGGAGAATCTGGCGACAATCCGCAACAGCAGTATGAAGTGGCAGCACAAGCTTTTCAAGTGACGGAGGAGTTATTAAGGGGAGCGTATCGAGCGCGAAAAGGAAACAACAGCTCAAGCAACAGTACCATGACAACAATAGTGGACAGCGCAGCAACAGCGACAGTCATTCGCAAGGATTGTTTGGTGTTGCGCCACGTTGAATTGCTCTACAAATCAATCAAGCTACGACTTTTTTTGAATATCCATCCGGAAGCTTCTATGAAAGTATTGGAAAACATTATCTTACCCACATGTTCCACCTTCTTTTCCAGCAATCACGAAATGATGCGGCAAATTGTACAGGATTGTTGCACTTGAGGGTCACGAATATCTACAAAGGCAGTACAATCAAAGAGATCTCAATGATAGTGTTCCTTCTTCGCGTTTCTAAACGAAACCTTCTTCGTCAGGAAAGCTTTACAAGAAGCCCGCAGCAGACGCTGTTGCCATTACCAAACAGAAAGGATGTTCAATAGTGGTAGCGGATAGCCTGATTATGGTGAAATTGCTACCTTCAATAGGTTCCAATGCATTCAGCAAATTTTCGTAGGAGAGCACAATTCCAAAGATTGGAAGAGAAACGTAGGGTGTGCATGAAATCAGGAAGCCACAAACGTATCCACCAGATGCCACGTCCTTATTGAAATAGCAAGAAACATATTGCATGTTTCATTGCAAATCGTAATAAGTAGCATTGTTCACAAATCCAGTGTTGGTGTTGGTGACGACCCGCTTGATTGTCTTGGTGAGGTTGGCATCTGCAAAATTAAGTATTGTAATGACCTAGTAATAAACCTTAATTACACAGCAGACTTAGCTTAAAAGCAATTCCCAGGTTTGCTTGGATTAGCCAAATCCAACATCTGTCTTTGCTAGAGCCTATAACACTATGTAGTTTTGCAGCCTTCAATAACACTAGTTTTTTCTCAATTTATTTATTTATTTGGTTTTCATTAAGTTGCTAAATGAGATTAAGGTTTTTAGGGTTTTCATGAAGCTAACGTAAACCCTATCTTAAGACGAGGACAACCGAAACCAAAACATCTAACAACAACGCACGATGGACATCCCCGTTAACAAGGATTTCAAAGCTAGTATGCATATTCGACAGAAGAGGATATCAAAAGATGAGGCTGTCAGTACTGCTGCTCGTGATAACTACTTGTATTGCTTTTGCCTTTGCATCTGAGACGAATCAGGGTAATAAAGACGATGTATCTACCTCGCCAAGATCAAACGAGAAAAAGGTGGCCATAGTTACTCTGCTCACTACCAAATCCTACATCCCTGGAGTGTTGGTATTGGCTGAATCTTTGAATCAAGTGAACGCAAAAGGAGATCGAGTTCTGCTTTGGGTAGGCCACGAAGATGATCCTCGCTCCGATTTAAGTGCTGAGGATATTGCCTATTTGAGTCAGTATTGGAATACCAAGCAGCTCTCCAAAAAGGATGGTACCTATACAGCTTGTCAAATATCGGAACTGCACAAACAAGCCATTGCCGCTAATCCCAAAATGGTGGGGTTGGAGCGTTATTGGGGAACATGCAGTAAATTTGCCGTCTGGACTCTAGACGAATACGACGTAGTGGCTTACATGGATGCCGACAGTTTTGCCTTGGCAAATTTCGATTTCGTTTTCGATTACCTAGACGCCGACCCAGAAGATGCCGCCAAGGGCATTCCCACTTATTCCTTTGCAGCACATGCCGTTCCTGAATGTTGGACGAGCGATCCTCCTCAATGCGATAACTTCTATTCTGCTTTCATGGTGATCAAACCACTGCCTCATATCCACCAATATTTTCATCAAGTGGCGGGGCAACAGTTTCTGGCTGAAGGAGAAATCACACTGTTGAATCAAGTCATTAACCACTGGAAACCATTACCACGATTTACTTTGGTAGCACAAACTGAAACAGTACGTCCGACCAATCCGCAAACAGGCTTGATTGATTGGTCTACCGGCCAAGCCAAAGTCTACGATTTTGCTGGAAGTCCCGAAACTAAACCCTGGATGTCGCACAAATTGGCCAAACAACACAAGAATCCCAATTGGCATGCCTATTTTGGACCCATGCAACCTGGAACTGAAGGTCATGCGCGGTATCAGATACCACAAATATTGTGGAACGAACATTACGATCGACTCTTGGAGAGAGAGGAACGGGAGGGCGTGGTCGCCGATGCTGCTGTCAAAGATAATAGCAAAACCCAGCAAAAAGAAGAGCTGTGAAAATTATTGACGCAGAGGGTACCTATGCATTGAGCTTCTTGCAGGTAAACACGGCATTCGGTGCCGTCATCGGGGATACCTTGGAAAAGGTGTAAATGGCAGGCTGTGGTCCACACGGCTAGCTTGACAAAGCCGATATCACATCATGTTACCTATAAGTTTTCTGGAAGCTGTTTCCCCGGCATATGGAAAGCTTAATTTTTATACTCACCACTGCGATAAGACCATTGTAACAGCATGTACTGGAAATTAGATGGTATATTTGCTACGTGATACAGACGGGCGGGTCGTTTTGCCAAAGAGCACCCCAACACTTTCAGAATGAGCTCTTTAAAACCCTTCAAAATCATGTTGGGTTCGAAGAGTTTTTCACAAGGATGTTGTCTGCTTTCAAAAGAACGGTTCTTCGTTAGAAGAAAGTCCCGGGTGTTCTTTCCAAGAAAAGCTCATTATTTGGTTGGAGGCAAATCCAATCTAAGACCCGCGGTACTCACGTGCTCCCGCTTGAAATTTTGGGTAGCATTGGAATCGTACTTGTTGACAATCAATTCCTACTAGTCTACTACTAGGCCTTTGCACCGTGAATGGCGTTGCTGGATTTATGTCGCACCTCTCTGGCCGTTTGCAAGTGCCTTCGCGAAACCTTAATATGGCAAGATCGGCTATGTTACTGCAGCGTGGCGACGCCTTTCGATCTACTATTTCAGATTTTCACGCACACGATGCTCACACAACTCCGCTTGCAAAGAAAATCTAAACCTACAAAGATGTTTTAAATCGAACTGTTTCCCGTCTGATTAAATTGAGCATAAAAAGTTTCTACCAGTCTAGTGGGAGACTGCCGAAGCATTTGCACTTGCTTGCTGAACGAGTCCATTGATCTAAGCAACAAATCATCTAAGCAACAAAACAAAGCTCACAAGTTTCTCTTCATCCCGCTTTCGCTTTCGCTTGTATCCTTACCTACAAATATAGAGCCAGCATGCTACGTTGCTCCAAGCCTCGACATACTCCATATCGTGATGACACCCTCCAAACTCGAAATGCACACATCAATACAAACATGCCGATGAAATGGGAGGAGCTGGATATTGCGGGAAACAGCAAGGTGGTAAAGGTCAAAGTCGAGTACATGGATGCGAGCGAATGCAATTTGGATTGGTCTGATTTAGCTTTAAATGGTGTACCGATGAATTATACTTTAGATGTTTACAATAAATCTCGTTCCACACCGGGAGACTCTCGCACCGGCATCCTTCCACCCGCCCCTTCTCTTCCAATGAAAACTGCGCTTGAGAGCGATCGCACTTGCCCCTCCAAGCAAAGTATGTGCCCACGTGGGATGGTTCCAGTATCTCCTGTGCCTCCTCCTAGGACACCTCCAAGCCAGGCTCAATTTCGGTTTTTGGTGCCACCCAAGATACATCGTGTGACGGCGAAACCCAACAAAGATCTATTCATCCATTTTGCACCATTTGTCGCCAATCGAAAGTATCCGGATCTTTACCAGCAGCAAGAACTTCAAAAACAACGAGAGATGCTACGGGCATCAACGTATCACTACCGCGACTTCTGGAGTCGCCCGTCGCGTGTTCATACAAACAATGCAATGACAGTCCCTGTGGAGCCCTCCGTCCTTCCCGGGTATCACTGTGCTCCAGAGGCTATTGGTGATCCGTCCATGCGAGTCTACAAGCTCCGGCTTCCTGCTAATCTCGTCAAGCTTCTCGACGAGATCATTGTTGGCTGTGAAGCCTACGCGACGAATCGTCCCAATGGATGGTGTACAGACCTGTATTCGCTCACACGACAAGATCTTGCATTGGTCGACGTCCCAGGAATGATGGAATTTGCTATGCCACTCTTGCAGTATCAAAGTAGATGCATTTGTGAGTTGTTTCATACCAGCACTGTCAAGGTTGACAGGAAGCAGCCGCACGTGCTAAAGTACAACAAAGACCACCGTGGTGTCCAGCTACACCACGATCGATGCGACGTGACGGCAAACTTGATGATGTCACGCGGTCACACTTACGTCGGCGGTGGAACGTATTTTCCGGATCTCAACAAGGTCATTCGTCTCAACCATGGCGAGTTTCTCTTGCACCCAGGAACCTTGGTGCATGGTGGGACAGACATTGTCGAGGGCACGCGATACCTGATGGTCTTGTTTGCTCATTTCAAGTAGTTCGAACAATTCAGCAATTGTTTCAGCTTACATGAGTCGATGAAAGCATCGAGTTGATAGCAAACCGTGATAGACAGACAATGAAGAAAATAGTGGAATATTGAAAAAACATCGAGTCCTTTGCTAGGAACTACAGTAGTAACAAAATAAGTCCATAAATCATACTACAATTAGCTTTATGTTACCCGTTTCAGTTGTTGTCATATAGCATAAATGGTGCTGCTACCATCACCTTCCGGGCGTTCAATAATCTTTACCCTAGGTTCTCCTCGTAGGACATGATATTCAAAGAGTGTTGCCCGAATTCGCTCCTGTAGCAGCTCTGCTTGTTCTCGTTGCCACTGTGCCTCTTTGGCGAATTCTTCCATAGTTATATGTATCCCAGCATACAGCATCAAAAGTCCAGTAGGAAGGAGATTCCACTCGTCGAGCACTGCCAATCGACAGATAAATAACATGGAGACTATGATAAACGACCGTCGACACCGAAGTGTTGCTACAGGAACGATTCTTTCATCGGCCTCTTGCTGTTCAAAGTAGAATTTTCCAGGATCGTACTCAACAGGTTTCCTCAGTTGTCGTATATTCAAGAACAGTGACTGCTTCTTGTCGCTTCTTCGACCCAACCCACCGTTCTGCAAGTTACAGAGCTCTATCATAACTCATACTGTTATTATGATTTTATCATTTTCTCTGTATCTTGTGAAGATTTCATTATTATTTTTTCACAGCTCTGAAAAAATGAGACTGCGAACGTTGAGCAAACAATTTTTCCCACCCGGACAGAAAAAGTCATTCCCAGTACGATTCATGTGATGATGAGCAACGACATCACCTGTTATCACCATTCCCGGGATATGAAAAAATCCCGGGGCTGTGTATCCAATTTTCCGGGATATCCATATCCCGGGCTTGTTTGACGATTTAGTGATCAC
>Ga0210012_1002324_pt1 | contig 16580 bp, 7 predicted proteins | sample CryGeymeta201504_FD_183974 | JGI IMG/M metagenome (GOLD analysis project Ga0210012, IMG submission 183974) | Groundwater microbial communities from Crystal Geyser aquifers in Utah, USA - Crystal Geyser metaG 2015-04 (SPAdes) (version 2) | ecosystem: Environmental > Aquatic > Deep subsurface >... | reverse complement strand
TATTATTAATTTCAAATTACAAGGTTTAGCTACTCTGTAGCTCTAATAAAGTTCATTTTTGAGGTTCTACAAAGGTTACGTTGCGCTGCAACTGAAAATCAAATACTTAAAAATGTCACTCATGTTGAGGTTAAAAAAATAAATTATTTTACTGGCTTGTAATCTAACAATTCAGTTTGATTTATCAAATTGATTTCGTAGTCTTTTCGTTCTAAAATTGATTTTATTTCAAAATAGAATTAGCCAGTTAAAGTTCCTAACTATTTTGTTCTATTTACTACAATTTTTCGTTAGATTTGTTTTATTCAAAGATGGATAACTCTTCCAAAAATAACAACTCTACTATGAAAAATAAAATTAATTATATTTTATTCTCTACTTTTTTTTCTTTACTATTTTTCAGCTTTTCATTTTTCTTAAAAGCACAAGACAAAATTGAAAATAACACAGAAAATGATAGTTTTTATCAAAAAAAAATAAATTTAGCTTGGCAGAACAATCAAATAGATAGCACTTTATTTTTTTATCAAAGCTATTTAGAAGCATTAAATCTCAAAAAAGAAACTGAAAAGTATATCCTCTTCCAAGTAAAACGGCTTAAAGTTGCTTACTTAGTTGGAAATACAGAAGTTATAGAAAAATCAATTCAAGAACTGAAAGAATTAAAATTAAATCCTAAAAAAGAAGCTGAATTAATCCATCAAATTACCTTTCAAGAAGCAAAGTATCAGTATTGGAAAGGATTTTATCAAAAAGCAGTAGATTTATTTAAAAATATTCCGAATTACGAAGTACTCAAAAGTTATCAATTAGCTAATCGTTATGCAAATGTTGCAGATATGAATTTGGATTTTCTGAAAATAGAAAGGTTTGAAGATACAAAGTTTGAAACGGCATCCGAACAAACAGAACTTCTTAGTCAGCTTTTTACCTTATATGGAATGCCTAAAGAGGCTTTATTATTTGCTCAAAAATCTATTGATTATCTTCCCCAAGTGGCTAATGAAATTGAAAAAGTAAATGTTCAAATTGAATATGTAGAGATTTTATTTTTTCAAAATGAGATAGAAAAAGGTCAAGTTTTGTTGAGTAAAATACAAGAGATAACAAGCAAGTATGCTCTACAAACAGAGTTAGAGTTGCGTTGGTATTCACTCTCTTTGAAGAAATTATTGATCGAACGTCAAACAAAAAAAATAGAAGCTCTTAGTGATTCAGTCTGGATGCTTTGTCAAAAATTACCTACAACAAGTTTGCTTCTACAAACTCATATTTTATTGAGAAATGAAGCACTTACCCAAAATCGCAAATTGGAAGAAAGTGAAGAATTATTAAATCATTATATAGAGGTGTTTACAGAATTATATACTTCAAATGCTGTTCAAAATCAACGATTGTATGCCCATAAATCACTTTTCTATTTCTACAAACAATTTTATCAAAAAGCTATTGAATATTCAGATAAAATCATAGAGAATCCTATTGCTGAAGTTTCTACTGAAATAAATGCCTATAAAATGAATGCCCTTAGTTATTTTAAATTACGTAATTATGATAGCGCTTTATTTTATACAGAGGCATATTTAGACCTAACAAAAACATCGCTTGGACACAATCATTTGAATGTAGCTTTAGGATATTATTTATTTTCTACTATTTATAAAGGTCAAGGTAATTTACAACAAGCAATAGAATACGCCAAACGTGCTATCGAAATTAATGAATTGCAAGAACAGCCTAATTCGTCAGTTATTGCAGTTTATCACCAAGCGATTGCAAATGCTTATCTCAAATTAGAAGACTCTCAAAAAGCTCTTTTTCACAATTTGGAGTCTCAAAAAATACTAGAAAAAGTTTTTTTGCACAAAAAAAATTATGCATTAGGACAAATCTATACCAATTTAGGCATCGTATATCGCAATCTTAATAACTACGATTCTGCCTATTATTATCATCATCTTTCATTAGCTGCTGAAAATTCATTGCCAGAAAAAAATAGAAATCATGTTCGTATTGGAAAGGTATATAATAATTTGGGTTATGCCTTCGAAATGCAACACAACTATGATTCAGCTATTTATTATTATGATAAATCATTGGTAGAAAAAGAAAAAAGTAGTCAAATTTGGCACTCTTCAAATGTATTGAATAATTTAGCAAACTGTTTTGAAGCTATTTCTGACTTTAAAAAAGCAGAAGATTATTATAACCAGTCACTTGACGCAAATAGAGTCGGAAATGAATTTGCAGATTTGGAAGTCGCTTTGGATTCGTATAAGGGATTGGGTGGTTTGTCTGTTTTTTCGTTCTCTCAAAGAATAAAATATTATAGAAAAGCTGACGAGCTAATTGATAAAATGCGTTCTCAGTTACATACAGCCAATGATCAATTACTTATTAGTAAATTAACTACAGAAATTTATGGAAAAGCGCTTTCTGTTTGTTTTGGCGCTACAAAAATGAAGAATGTAGAAGAACAAGTTTATGAAGATGCCTTTTATTTTGCAGAAAAAAATAGGGCTTTTGTGTTACAAAAACAAATAGAGGAAGGGCTTGTCATGAATCAAATACCTGAAAGTTTGAGAAAGCAATACGTAGAATATATTTCATTGATAGACTATTACAAAAGAGAAGTTTCAGAATTAGAACAAAACAATCAAGAAAGTAGAGATAAGAAAATAAATGAGCAATTAATATATTATAATCAGCAAATAGTAGAAACTAGAGAAGCATACGAAACACTTAAAAAAAAATTATCTACCAACTTTACAAGTTTTCAAAACCTACAAGAATCCACAAAATTAGTTACAACACAAGAAATAAGAAAGAATTTAAAAGAAGATGAGCAAATGCTTGTGTATCAATGGTTTAAGCCTTATTTGTTTATTCAAGTAATTGGTAAAGAAAAACAATTATTTTATAGAATAAAGCCGATTGATTTTGAAAAAATAGTGAAAGAATATCGAAATTGTTTAGCAAAGGATTGTAATACAGAAAAGTTTGTGATACAAAGTAATGCACTCTATAAAATTCTTATTCAACCTATTGAATCACATATTAAGACAAGTAAAAAAAATATCATCATTCCTGATGCCATTTTACAACAAATCCCTTTTTCTACTCTAGTTAGTACATCTAAAAAAGAGAATAATTTATCTTATCAAAATCTGAATTATCCATTATTAAATTATCAAATTTCTTTTCATTATTCTTCTTCTCTTTGGGTTTTGGCAAGACAAAAAAAGGATATTAATTATGACTATGATTTTATAGGATTTGCACCTGTTTTTGGAAAACATAAAGAGGATTCAAATCCACTTTTGGCAAGTAATAGAAGTAATTTAAGCCCTCTTCCTTATAGTAAAAACGAAGTAGAAGAAGTGGCTAATTTATTTACTCTTCAAGATAAAAAGGCGTTAGCGTTTACAAATCTTCAAGCTAATCAAGAAAATTTGAGGAGCTATGCAACCAAAACACGAAGATTGCATCTAGCTACACATAGTCAGACCTTTACCAAAACACCTTTTAATTCTCATATTTGGTTATTTGGGCAAGATTCTACTCAAAAAAATATCACTACTCAAAAACTCTATGCAAGTGATTTGTATGGAATGTCGTTTCCTAATGAATTGGTCGTCTTGAGTAGTTGTCGTTCTGGCGTTGGGCAGGTAGTAGAGGGGGAAGGTGTCATTACACTTACTCGTTCGTTTTTGAATGCAGGAACAAAAAATATTATTTTTTCGCTTTGGCAAATAGATGACTTAGCCACAAAAGAACTCATGACACTCTTTTATGGCTTTGTATCGGAAGGCAAAACCTATTCAGAATCGTTGCAACTTGCCAAACAAAAATTATCAAAATCTGAAAAGTTTAATAGTCCTTTCTATTGGGCAGGAATTTTGTTAATTGGAGAATAAATAAAAATTATTTTGTTAAAATTATTTTATTATTCGTTTAAAATTACATTTTGGCATAGAATTTTGAATAGGTTTTAGAAATGTTTAACTTATGTTTTGCACAGTAAAATGTACACTACAATCACTCAATTTAACTATCATTTAATCTATTCAAAATTATGAAACCTTATTTACCCAAACTGCTAAAACCTTCATTTTACAGCCATTCTTTACCTCTTTTTGTAGCCTTATTACTCATAATTTCAGCTTGTTCTTCTGGAAAAAAGGCTTTACAACGAGGAGATTATTACGATGCTACATTAAAGGCTGTTGAGAGATTGCGCCAAAGTCCAAACAATAAAAAAGCACGTCATACACTAGGAGAAGCCTATTATAGAGCTGTAGAAGAAAATCTAAGAACGACACGAACTTTGGACACAAAAATAAATCCTCTCAACTGGGAAAAAATAGCTCAAAGTTATGGAAGGATTAATGAAATGGGAAATGAAATTCGTCGTAGTCCTGCTGCTTTACGAATTGTCAAAAATCCGACAAGTTATTTAGGCGAAGAAATCAAAGCCAAAGAAAAAGCTGCCGAAGCTCGTTATAATGAAGGAGTAAAAGCAATGGCTTTGAATACAAGAGAGGATGCAAAAAAAGCCTATTATCATTTTGTAAAGGCAAATGAATGGGTAAATGGTTATAAAGATGTAGCTACTCAGATTCCGATAGCTAAAGATGCAGCTACTTTGAAAGTATTAGTTCAGCCGATTCAAGTTCCTAATTCGTTTGGTTTGGGAAGAGATTTTGTACAAAACCAAGTCATGGAATATCTGAATACAAATCGTAGAATGAATGAATTTGTAACTTTTTATTTGTCTTGGCAAACTCCTAATTATTGTTGTGCAGACCAGCTTTTATTGATGAGTTTTGATGAGTTTACGGTCGGACAAGTATTTCAGAAAGAAAAAACGACGACGGCAATTGATAGTGTTAGACGTAGTGTTCGTTTGGATGATGGTTCTTCAAAAACGATTACAGATGCTGTAAAAGCAGATTATACGCATCACGAGCAGTATGTAGTTTCGAATGGGCGTTTAGATGTACGTATAATTGATGTCAAAACAAACAGAATTTTGATGCAAGACAAATACCCAGGGGAGTTTGTTTGGAGAAATGAATGGGGAACATATCAAGGCGACAAACGTGCATTAGACGAAGAACAAGAAAAAGCAATCAAAGTTCGTCCTATTGCGCCACCCCCACCACAAGATTTGTTTGTAGAGTTATTTAGACCTATTTATGACCAACTTACAGGAAATATGAGAAGGTTTTATAGTAGATATTGATTAAATTACGAATTACGAATTACGAATTTATTTTTTTAGATAAGCTCAAAACTCATTTGTTTATAAATTAAGCAAATGAGTTTTTTGTTTTGTAGAATATGAATTGTAATTTCTCCACTTCCCTAATCTCACGCCCCACGCCCCTAATTTAAAAGTTCACTTTCTGCATAATTATCTCCTTTATCCAACTCTCTAAAATAAAATAAAATAGAGCCATTAGACGAAATTTTGAGTTCAGCATACCCTTCTAGTTGCATGGTTTCTAATACTTTTTTTGATTCTTGAAGTGTAAGGTCTGTTTTCATGGCAAGTTCGGTAGGTGTGAGGTGTCCTCCATTTTGAGAGGCTGCTTCTAAGATTTGACGCTCATATTTATTCATTAAAAACTTACGTTGCCCCATTCTTGAAGCTCTCCATAGAAAAAAGCCCCCTAAAGCAGGGATTCCCCCTAAAGCAAAACCTCCTAGTAACCCATCAATAAGTTCATTTCTGCCAGTGCTTATATTGCTCAACATAATAACAAAAAAAATACTTCCTAGCACTAAGAGGGTCATTCCAATTATTTTTCCAAGTTGATATTTAAGAGTTTGCATAGTTAAGTTAGTGTTAATTTGGTGTTTGTTTTTGTAATGGATTTTACTGTACCCTGCTATTTTTTTGTAGAATATTATGGTTAAGGATTAGCTTCGCTGAGCTATCGGTTAGTGGGATTTGAAATACAGATAAATACAACTGCTATTTTTTAAATCAAATAATTAATAAAATACCTTTGAATAGTTAAATTAAATCACAGCTTTTATTAACATAATCTTCAAAAAATGTATTTTTATTCTCTGTGTTTTTCTGTGAACTCTGTGTTTAAAAATAGTAGGGTACAGTAAATGGATTTGTGATTCTAAATATACATTTTTTTTGAAGGTTATACAATTTATTTCTATGTGAGGAATAGTTAAGTTGATTAATAGTACTATTCTTTTAAAGAGTAGCGATTTATTCTGTAAAAAACGTTTTTGTACGAATTATAATTTGAAAAAATAGATTTTTTAGATATTTTTATTTGAAATTATTTTAAAAAAGTATTGGAATTTAGAAAAAAAATCTAGAACTTAACAATTAATTCAAAAATGCTTACTATTACACAAGAGTTTTGACACACTATAAAAATTAAAACTCTACTAATTTAATAATAACAACTTTCAATTTAATTTTTTAACTTATTCTTAATCTTTAACAATGAATATGTATTTAACTTTACAAAATCCGAAAACTCGGATACAGAATGCCCTAAAGGTAGGGTGGTCTGCTATTTTATTTATTGCGCTATGGCTAGGTATTTCGCTTAGTGTTTGGGCGCAGCCTCAATACAACTTTACGGCTGTAGGTGGTACTTTTACGCCTTTGGTAGGAAGTACTGATTTTGATGCTTTAGAAGGTGATGACGTTATTCCAAATGTTCTTGTTCCTATTGGATTTACTTTTGTTTATGATGGAACAGCTTATACACAATTGAAAGCATCTTCAAATGGTTGGGTAACCTTCAATACTGCTGCAACTGGTAGTAATGCTACCAATGATTTAAATGGATTTGGTAACACAATACGTCCATTATTAGCCCCACTTTGGGATGATCTAGATGGTAGAATGACTGACAGCAAGGCATCTTATTCTACAACAGGAGCAGTAGGAAGTCGTGTATTTACCATTGAATATCTTAATTGGGGATGGAAATACTCTTTTGGCAATACTACTGCAAGTATATCATTCCAAGTAAAACTATATGAAGCTAATGGTGTCATTGAATATATTTATCGTTCAGAAGCTGGAGCTGTTACAGGCACTCCTAATGCATCTATTGGCTTGACTAAATCTACAACAGGAGTGGGACAATATTTTTCACTTTCTGGATCTGGCACTACTCCTACTGTAAGTTCTACAGTAGAAACAACAAATATTTCTACAAAACCAGCTACAGGACAAATCTATCGTTGGAGTCCTACTTTTTCTGTGCAAATATTATCTCCTGCTGATGATGCAACAGGTGTGGCATTGAATAGTAATCTTTCAATAGGTTTTGCTTATCCTGCTACTCCTCCTACTATAGGAACTGGAAATATTGAGTTAAGAAAAACTACAGGAGATGTGCTAGTAGAAACTTTTACGCTGCCTTCTGCTCGTGTAACTATTTCTGGAAACAACGTAGTGATTGATCCTACCAATGTTTTGGAGTGTAATACAGAGTATTATGTTAATGTTCCTGCTACTGCTATTGGTGGTGTTGGTTTTACTGGAATTACAACTACAACAGCTTGGTCATTTACTACTACTGCTCCTGTAGGTCAGCCTGCTAATGTCGTTACTCTTTTAGATGAGAATTTTGCTACTGCTACTGGTTCTACTCCTCCTACTGGTTGGGTAAATAATACCATAGGTGGTGCGACAACAGATACTTGGAGATTTAATAACCCAGGTAATCGTGGTGCAACAGGCTTTACTGCCCCTTTTGCTATTTTTGATAGTGATAATTATAGTACTGGTGGTGGTGATGAAGATGTAGCTTTAGAAACTCCTGCGTTTGATGCTAGTGCAACAGGAAGAACGTATAACCTTTCTTTTAAACACTACTTTAATGATGGATTTGGTGGTGGTTATAACGTAGAAATATTTAACGGTACAGCTTGGGTTTCTGTATATTCAGGTACAACAGAACAAGGCACTTCAACGATACCAGATATACAAAACATAGATATTACTACTGCTAGTGGTGCAAATGCTGCTGCAAAAGTTAGGTTTAGATGGACAGGAGACTTTTCTTGGTATTGGATAGTAGATGATGTAAAAATAACTTCAAACACAGGAATAGAACTACCTCTTACAGCTACTTTCACTCCTACAAATGGAGCAACTAACGTAGCTCAAAACTCAGATTTAGTATTGAACTTCCCTTACTCTGTTAGTGCAGGTACTGGTAACATAGAAATCGTGAATGCTACTACTAATGCAGTATTAGAAACGATTGCTGTAGGAAACGCACGAGTAGATTATTCTACTGTTGGACAGGTAACTATTGACCCTGCTAATGATTTTCCTAGTGCATCTGTGGTAGCAGTTCGTTTTCCTACAGGGGCATTCAAGTCGTGTAATAATCTTGATATAGCAGGTATCACTACTACAACAGACTGGCGTTTTACAGTAGTAGATCCGTGTGCTGCTCTTACAATCAGTGCAGGACCAGATCAATTTAATGTAGTATCTGGTTCGAATGTTACATTAGCTGGTGTAGCAGCAACAGGAGGTTCTGGTACTTATACGTATGCTTGGACTCCTGCAGCGAATTTAAGTGATCCTACTATTCTTGCTCCAGTAGCTAGTAGTGTAACAGCTAGTACTACATATACACTTACAGTAACGGATACAGGAACAGGCTGTACTACATCTGATGGTGTATTTATCTCTGTAGCACCACCAGGTGGTGGGGGTGGTGGGGGAACTACTCCTACTGTAACAGCACCTACTTTACGAATTACGGATAGAAGTGCAACTACAATGACTTTAAACTGGACAGGAGGAAATAATGCTGAAGGATATACTGTATTCCGTAAAGGAGGAACATCTGCTAACTTTGTTAGAGTACGAGATGTGGCAGTTAGTGCTTCTACATTTGTAGATTCTTTGTTGATGCCAAATACAAGATATTCTTATTATGTACAAGCCGTAAGAAGTGGAGTAACAGCAAACTCAAATATAGTTTCTGATTTTACATATCCTTCTGTACCTATAATAGAAAGTTTCCAAAATGCTTGTGTAGGAACTGGCGCACAACTTACTGTAAAAGGAAGTACTGGATTGTATAATGTATATTCTGCTGCAACAGGTGGAACAGTCGTAGTGAGTGGAGATTCAACAAGTATAATTACTACACCTACTTTTGCAGATTCTACAACATTCTATATTTCTGCTATTGGTAGTCGTTATGAAAGTACTCCTCGTGTAGCTGTACGTGTAATTACAAGACCATTGCCAACGGCTACTATGTTAGGTGCTGCTTTACAAGAATCTTGTACAGATAGCCTTACTATTATGGCTGAGGCTGTTGAAGGAGCTACTTATACTTGGTACTCTTCTAATATTTCATTAGCTACTACTTCTACTCCAATGTACACGGTTAATCGTAGTGGAGTATATTCAGTTCTTGTCAATAAAGACGGTTGTGTAGCTCGTTCTGGTACTATTCGTGTTCGTGTAAACAGAATTTCTCCTGCTGAGATTGCAGGGCTTGCTACTCGTCAGTTCTGTGAAGCAGGATTCTTGAATGCAGTAGAAACAGAAGGTGCTACTTATGAATGGCAACGTGATAACACGGTTGTTGGAACAGGTAGTTCTTTAGAGGTTACTCAATCAGGTAATTATACAGTAACAGTAACAAGTATTTTGGGCTGTGTACTTACTTCTACTCCTGTAACTGTAACCGTAATTAATGTTCCTCAATTAGATTTACAATCTTCTGCTCCTGATTTCTGTGAAGGTACAGACGGTGTAGAGCTTACCGTAAACTCTGTAAGTGGTGCTAGTTATGAGTGGTTGAGAAATGGACGTAGAATTCGTACTACTTCTACGCCTTCACTTCAAGTAAATGTAGGTGCTGAATATAGAGTACGTGTAGTATTAAATGGAAATTGTTCAAGAACATCTGATCCAGTTACTATAATCCGTAATGCTGCTCCTGCTGCAACTGCTAGAGTATATGGAGATAGTATTAAAGTCGTTTATGTTGGAAATGTAGCAATTACAAGTGTTACTTGGACAAAAGACGACGCACCTTTCTCTGCTACTACACAAGCATTTGCCCCAACTGAATCGGGTCTTTATGTTGCAACTATTACTTATGAAACAGGTTGTCAAGTAGTATCTTCAGGTACTCAGTATATCAAACCACCAGAGCCACCAGTAGTAGTAGGAGAAGAAGATGTAGAAGCTCTTGGCTTTATGCTTTTCCCTAATCCAACTGCAAGTAAAGTAAACTTATCTTTTGGAGATGCCTTCAAAGGAGATATTACACTTACACTTACTGATGCAATCGGTCGTACTATTCAAGTAGTAAAAGTAAAAGCAAGCGAAAATGCAACGCTTGACCTTTCTAATGTCGCAAATGGCAACTATATGCTTACTATTGCGTCTGATACTAAAGTAGTTACTCGTAAGATTATTCGTGAGTAATTCTTCATAATCAGTAATTGATTTTATATAAAATGAAAGGCTATACGTTTCTATTATTTAGAAATGTATAGCCTTTTTTATTTCGAAAAAGATATTTTATAAATTCTAAAACCCCTGTTCTACCTAATAAAAAAACATTTTTACCGAAAGTAGTTACATCTGAAAATATTTTATTTCATTTTGCCTCAATTTTTGCGTATTTTTCCATAATAATAAATAACCTTAATTGATTCTATCAAGTAATTCTATTAAAACAGTTGCCCTAATGAAATACACGAGGTACGTTTGTACACTTTTCTGTATTCTAGTTATATATAGCTTTTCTGCTTATTTTAATTTTTCTTTTGCACAATTTACCGATTTTGGAGATACGCCTTTAGAAGCCGAACATCTCAGCATCGAACAAGGATTGTCCCAGTCGACGGTATTTTCTATTCTACAAGACCAAAAAGGGTTTATGTGGTTTGGAACACAAGACGGACTAAATAGATACGATGCTTACAAATTCAAAGTATTCAAATTACAACGAGGAGATTCTACATCTCTTCCTGATAACAATATACAAACGCTTTTTCAATCCAAAGATGGAACCGTTTGGGTAGGAACAGAAGCTGGACTCTCACAGTATAACCTTGATTTTGATAATTTTACTAATTATGCTTACCAAGCAAAAAATAAAAAAAGTCTTTCTCATGACGACGTAAACGCAATCACAGAAGATACAACAGGAATTATTTGGGTCGGAACTAAAAACGGTCTCAATAAATTTGATAGAAAAACAAAAACATTCGAAAGGTTTTATGCTGACGGAAAACCTAATTCTATTCCACATAATGAAATTACAGCACTTCATACTGACAAAAAAGGAAATGTTTGGATAGGGACAGAAAATGGTGCAGCTCGTTATCAACCCAAAACAAATAATTTTAAAGTTTTTTTAGAGGATTCTACTTTTTCTTCGCTGCCAGATGGACATGTTACCTGCTTTTTTGAAGACCGTTTTAAGGCTCTTTGGATAGGTACAAAAGATGGAATAGGTCGTTATAACCGATTGGGAGATAACATGTCTTCATATAAAGCTTCTCCATTAGGAATTGAAGGGATAGAACAAGATGATGATGGAAATTTATGGATTATTTCGACGGTAGAACTTGGTAAATTCAATCAAAATAATCATACCTACAAAAGACAAAATATAGGAAATACATTTGAGAATTATGGAACATTTAGAGCTATCGTAAAGAGTAAATCAGGACTTTTATGGATAGGAACAAATAAAAATGGAGTTTTTAAGGCGAATACTCGTACAAAACAGTTTAAAACTTTTCGTCATAACCCTGAAAATCCAAATAGCCTGCCTCCTGCGTGGGTATGGAGTATAGAAAATTCTGACCAAAATAATCTTTGGGTCGGAACTGCCGACGGTTGGAGTTATCTAAATACGGCAAAAGATTCGGCTTTTAATTATAGTACATTTTTCTCTTCCTTTCAAAATCCTAGCAACAGAGATGTAACAGCTTTATTAAATGAGGGAGATTCTGTTTTATGGGGTGCAGTAATGAATAATGGAATTTTTAGAGCTACACTTGACAAACAAACCCATATTCCTTTAGATTTTCAGACGTTTGTAGCTAATGAAAATGATACCTTGAATGCTGTCCCAAGTGGAAATATTATCTATACGATGTATAAAGATAGCTATGGCAAAATTTGGATAGGAACATTAGGAAAGGGATTAAATGAAGTGTATCAAGATACAATAGGAAACTATTTAAAAACAAAAAAAGATACAACAAAAAAATATCGCTTTAGGTATTTTACTCACAACAAAAATGATAAAACTTCTTTAGCCGGAGGTAGTGTCAGAACTATTTTTGAAGATAGAAAAAGAAATCTTTGGATAGGAACAGAAGAGGGTGGGCTTAGTCTTGCCAAGCGAGATAGTAAAGGAAATATTCTTTCCTTTGAAAATTTTTCTTATAAAGACGATGACCCTACAAGTATTAGTAGCAATGCAATCAGAACAATTTGGGAAGACGAATCGGGTTATCTATGGCTAGGAACGCCAAATGGACTAAACCGTTTTGACCCAAAAACCAAAAAAGCTATTCATTTTGGAGAGTTTGACCCAAAACTTAGCCGAGTTATTCATGGTATTTTGGGAGATAAAAAAGAAAATCTATGGCTCAGTACGAACAATGGAATCTTAAAATTTGATATTGGAGATAGTATCGTTTGGGAGTTTAATATCGAAGACGGAATACAAAGCAATGAATTTAATTCAGGTGCTTCACATTTGAGAAAAAGTGATGGAATGATGTTTTTTGGTGGAATTGGAGGACTGACAATGTTTCATCCAGATACTGTCAAATCAAATACTTATCTTCCTCCTGTTGTCTTGACCGATTTCAAAATTTTTAATAAATCTGTTCCTGTTAGAGATGAGAATAATAAAAAATCACCTCTTGAGCATCATATTTCAGTAGTCGAAGAGATTGTTTTAGATTATGAAGATCAAGTAATTACCTTTGAGTTTACGGCCCTGAATTTTTTGCATCCAGAAAATAATAGATATTCGTATCGTTTGGAAGGTTTTGAAGAAAACTGGAATGAAGTAAATGACCGTCGTTTTGCATCTTATACCAATTTACCAAAAGGAGAATATAGATTTGTAGTTCGTGCTGCAAATAATGACGGACTTTGGAACAATGATGGAGCTTCTGTCAGAATCAGAATGCGTCCTCCATTTTGGGCTACTTGGTGGTTCAGAACCATTGGTGTTTTAGCTATTGCAAGTGGGCTTTGGGCAGTCTATTATTTCCGAACAAAATCTATCAGAGAACAAAATGTCAAATTAGAAAACTCTGTAAAAGAAAGAACAGGAGAACTACTAGAAACTACCGAAGAGCTACGTGTACAGCGTGACCAACTTGAAAATGCCTATGCAAATATTCGCTTACTGAGTGATATTGGAAGGCAAATAACGGCTCGTTTGGATCACAAAGAAATTATTCAATCTGTTTATGAGAATATTCAAAAAGTAATGCCTGCTGATGCTTTTGGTGTAGCTCTTTTTGATGAAGAAGCAAATTATTTGACTGTTTCAGGTTTCATTGAAAATGGAAATGTACTTCCTTTTCATGTCTTAGATTTGAATGATAAAAATGAGTTGGCAGTTAAATCATTTAATGAACAACGTGAAATTATTATCCATAATACTCAACAAGAATATTTGAAATATATGGAAGAAAAACCAAGCCCAAGTTTTGGCAAAACTACTACTTCTGTCGTTTATTTACCATTATCTTTGGGAGAACGGAAAATAGGGGTTGTAACTGCTCAGAGTTATAGAGAAAATGCTTTTGATACAACACATTTATCTATTCTTAGAAATTTAGCTACTTATATTGTTATTGCTTTGGATAACTCACAAGCCTACACAAAAATTGAAGACCAAAAATACGAAATAGACGAAAATAGAATTGTACTACAACACAAAAACAAAGACATTACAGATAGTATAAATTATGCAAAACGAATTCAGCACGCACTTCTGCCTCCTCTTTCTATCTTGAAAGATGCGTTTGAAGCCTTTGTTTTATTCTTACCTCGTGATATTGTAAGTGGAGATTTTTATTGGTTTACTCAAAAAGAAGGAAAAACAATCGTTGCAGCCATTGACTGTACAGGACACGGAGTACCGGGGGCATTTATGTCAATTATTGCCGAAACGCACTTGGATAGAATTATTAATGTAATGGGAATTATGAGTCCTGCACTTATTTTGGAAGAGTTGGATAAAGCTGTCCGAACTACATTACGCCAAAGTGAAACGCAAAGTCGTGACGGCATGGATATGTCAATTTGTGTGATTGATAAAGAAAATAATACCGTAACTTTTGGAGGAGCAAAAAATCCATTGATTTATATACAAAATGGAAATGTAGAGCAAGTAAAAGGTGATATTAGAGGAATTGGAGGGTATTCAAGAAAATATCTCAAAAAGATAGCTACTTTCAAAGAACATACAATTCAAGTAACTCAACCTACCTCTTTTTATATTTTTTCTGATGGATATCAAGACCAGTTTGGAGGAAAGCATGATGAGAAATTTATGAAAAAACGATTCCGTCAAGTTTTGAGGGATATTCATGCAGAAGAAATGGATGCTCAAAAACAGCTTTTAGAACGTGGTTTTATACGTTGGAAAGGTGAGCATCAGCAAATAGACGATGTCCTTGTTATTGGGTTTAAGATGGGAAATTAGATATTGGGAAATAGGAATTAGAGAATGAGTAGGGAAAATGGCTTGCCTTTTCCTAGATAAAAAATGGTATTTCATTTTAATAAATTATAGCGTTCTTTCAACTTTGACAGTCCTTTCAGAAGGCTGTCTGTCAATAGTTTAAAATAAAAACTACTGTTATTTATTTCAAAGCAAAAATATAATTCCTCTCAAAAATGAAATTGAATTAATTCTAACTTCATTCCACTACATACACATCTTCGCCTTCTTTTGTCATGAGGTATTTTTCTCGTGCAATTTCTTCTAAACTTTTAGCATCATTTATTTGTGCCTTTTTCGTTTCTAAAAGGTCTATTTGCTTACTATAATATTCTTTTTCGGCTTTTAAATCTTCTAATGTTTGGCGCATACGGATTTGATTCAAAACATCATTTCCATCCAAAAAAAACATCCATAAAATAAAGACTACAAAAAACCAAAAGTAAAAATTATTGATACGTTGAAAAAAAGTCATAACCTAAAATAAGCTAAATAGTAATTAAATTTTTTATTGAAATTGTTTTTTATTCCCCTTCCATCATGGCTCTGATTTCCTCATCAGTCAGATTTATATCTTTTGAAGACATAGAACCCAAACTGCCCATTCCTCCCATATCCATTCCTCCAAAACTATCCATGGATGATACTTCTCTTCTTTGCATACTATTGAGCGAAGAACCAATACTTACTAAAAAGTCCATTTCTTTGAATATTTCGTAAGGCTTTTCAGGGTTGGTAATGTTCGCAAGATACGTATTAAACTCAAACATTGGTTTCTCATAATGAATAGCTACATACATTTTTCTTCCTTTGAATGAAAAATAAATAGGCTCTTCGATAGTCTGAGCTACCTCAACAGCTCTATCCATAAATTCTTCGCTAATCATACTTTTGGCTTTTTTTGCATCTTTTGCATAAGCTGTAAAATAATCATTGAATTCTGGATGTTCTACATCTACAAACTCTCCGTGCTGCTCATTTGCCTTTTTAGTTTCATAACCTAATCTGCCAAAACTCCCCTTTGATATATCAGGAATAATAATCATATCTGGAAAACTCTTACTCAAAGATGAAACCATAAAAATTCCATCAAAAATAACGTGCCATTGGCTCGAATCATTGCCTTTTATATCTTCACTTTGCTCTTCCCAAGCAGCTTTTACTTCTGAAAACTTTACTTCTACGCCATTTTGATTGGTTGTTAGCAAATCATCGCCTCCATAATAATCAGGTTCACGTTTGAACAACTCACTATCCAAAAAATCGCTATAAGGAACAAAACCCTCAGAATCATACTCACCTCTTGGAGCTACAAATTCTATTAATTTAGAATTTACTGTTTTTTTGTAGCGCAACTGAATATCCCTTCGGTCTGCTAGATTTCGAACTTGCCAAATTGCACCTGCAATCAGAAAAATAGACAAAATTACGACAGCCCAAATTGCAACTAATTCCATAGCTATCAACACAAAAAGAATACTCAAAATAATAGCTAAAGCTATCACAATTCCGAATTGAAAAATATTACGCCAAGAAAGTTCTCTTTTTAGTTCTTCTAATTGAGGAAGCAAATCTTCATCAAAAAGAGCTTTAAATTCTGCAAAACTACGCATGGTTTCAGTAATCAGTTACTAGCAAATAGTTACCAGTAGAATTAAATGATATTGAAAATGATAAAATCTATTTCTAAATTTACTAAATAATAATGAATTTTGAGTAATTAAGTAATCGTATAGGGTAAACGCACGAAACTTTTTATACTGCTTTCAGTGTATTTAAACACACTTTAACTATCAGAGTAAATTCAATTTACAAAGTTAAAAACTAGCTTGATTT
>Ga0210012_1002319_pt1 | contig 16606 bp, 12 predicted proteins | sample CryGeymeta201504_FD_183974 | JGI IMG/M metagenome (GOLD analysis project Ga0210012, IMG submission 183974) | Groundwater microbial communities from Crystal Geyser aquifers in Utah, USA - Crystal Geyser metaG 2015-04 (SPAdes) (version 2) | ecosystem: Environmental > Aquatic > Deep subsurface >... | reverse complement strand
GTCTCTCACAAAGGCAAAATCCTCTCTACTAGAGTTCACATCATCAAAACACCCTAAGTAAGTAAGTAACTCAAGATTTACTACTACGTTACTAAGCAAACTAGCTACTAGGCTAAGAGAGTATTGGTTGAAACCACAAAGGGCCACCCCGTAGTAGAACATTAGCATTCTTTCCAAGCGCTGGCAAAGCATGGGGCCTTAGTCCCAGCCTGCTTAGTCGCCTTTAACCAAAACTCATGCAGAAATATATATGACTTGTGATGTGACATACCCTGAAGGGTGTCAGCATCCACTGCCCGGTAATGTCGGACCAGGACGAACACTGTTGCATGAGCAGCCAAGAATGAGAGGTTGAGTGGGGAAGAATGTATCAGTTGTAGGAGCACAAACTATAATTTTTGTGTTGTTTCAGTGAGGTACCAGGAAAATTGTGAAGGTGGACAGTGCCTGACCTTGGCTCACCAAATGCAGAATGAATGTAGAATGAAGTAGATGAAAAATATGTATAATGAAGGAGTGAGAAGACTTGGGGGCAGAGAAAGTATCAGTCCTCTTCTTTGTGGTGTGAATATGTACAGATGCTAGGACTACAACAAATTCTTGCTTGGGGGCTTCAATGAGGTCCTGCAAGAAGGCACCTTGGGACTGGTTCTCCAGGTTGGACTGGAGTACGGGTGACAAACTCATGTGGGCTGAGTTGTCAGGGCTACCAGGAGGTACCATCACTGGGTTGCTTGGTGGTTGGAAGGAGCTGGTGGAGGAAGCACAGGTGGTTTTGTGAGCTAAGTCCGCCAGCCAGAGCCTGAAGAACCTCTGAGTGATGATCACAATGGTAGAGAAGGTCCAGATGCCCTTTGGTGGTAGAAGGAAGAATGCTAAGAAAGAGAGGAGTCATGTCTTTAGCAGTATGGTTGTGAAGGTGGTGTTGAAGATTACAAAGAGTGAATAATCTAAGGGAAGGGGCAAGAAGATGGGAGAGAGGCCGGAGCAGATGTTGGAGAGAGAATACCTGCTGTTGGTGAACCTTTCTCAGAAGTGCGGAGCATTGGTGATGCTGCCTACCAAAAGGTTGGAGGTAATCATAGTAGGAGCCAGTGTTGATGAAGCATTGAAACAACCGAGTGTAGAGGGGATCATAATTGTCACTAGGACGGTCCTCATCAAAAACATGGAACAGTGCTGCAATACAGTCCTGACTCCTGGTAGCCTCACCACAGCAGATATGAGCAGCATGAACTCGCTGATGACCTAGCGTACAAGATTCATCTGGAAAGGCCTCTACTGGTGCCCAAGTAACCTCAACAGCCAGGCCCTGCTCCTGAAGAATAGGATCCTGGCAAAGAGCTGCGCCTAAGGCGGCTCGGTTGAGCTGGGAGGTGGAACCCAAGATCCAGCCACATACATTTGTCATAGTGTGGGTCCTGAATAGTCCATGGGGACAGAAGGGCTCTGTGGTCAAGACTCTCTTGATTTGCCCACAGATTTATTGTTGGAGAGTTGAACTGGTGGATGAGTTCATGGTAGGAGAGATCATTGTGCCTGAGAGGTAGTTGAATCCTTCTGTGGGTTGCCCAGTGTACTTGAGGTAACCTCCATGAATGAATCTCCCAAGACCAAGGATGATCAGGGAGGCTGCCAGTGGGAAGGTCTAGAGTGATGGGGCGCCATTGCTCAGGATGAAAACTTGGAGTGGCTGGATCAGGGTAAACTTTCCAGACAAAGAATGGGTCAATGGCAGCCAGCTTGGCATAGACATTCTGGAAGGTCCATTTGGTGAGGGAACGCTTGTTGTCAGAGTTGTTGTTGGGATCAAAGGGCTACTAGTGTGCTGGACAAATGATACGGAAGATGGAGGTATACTTGGGTTTGTTCCACTGCACTGTGGGCCAGTTAGAAGGAGAGACCACCATGCTGGCTGGAGATGATTGATGGCTGACTGACTCTCAAACAGTGGCTATCAATGCTGGTTGTTGGTTTGGTGGTTATTGATCCTTGACTCCAGTGGCTGCTGATCAAAGGCAGACTGGTGGAACTCCAGTGGCTGTTGATCAGAGGCTGACTGAAATTGGTTGTCTCTCCAGGGGCTGTTGATCAACTGCAGACTGGTTCTCAATCCAGTGGCTGGTAATCAGTAGCTGACTGGTTGGTTGTCTTCAGTGACTTGTCTTACACTGACTGAAACCAACAGATGTAGTTGTCAAAGGATAGCTCCCCCCGAGCTATTGACTATTGATGCTGCACCTGTGGCTCCAGTTGTTGGTGGTGGTCCTGTATTTGATCCAGTGGCAGACACTGGCTGTGGCTCGTAGGCTCCAGTATCTGTCAATGTGCTAGGCTCCAGTATGTGTTGCTTGCTGCAGTTCCAATCTGTTGCTTGCAACTCTGGTATCTGTTGCTCGCAGCTCCAGTATCTGATGCACAGCCTGTGCTTCTGCAGCTCTGGTGGCGGCTGGCTATTGCTCCAACTCTGGTGGCTGTTGCCTGTGGCTTTCTTGCTCAGGGGCTGTCGTTCCAGTGAGGATGCTGGCTGTGGTGGCTGTCACAAAGAGGCTCCAGTGGGGTGATCTCTGCTCCAGTGGCTCCAGTATTGGTGGTCTGTTGGCTCCGGTGCCACTAGTATCTGTCGCTTGCAGCTCCAGTATTTGTCACTAGCAGCTCCAGTATCTGTTGCTCACAGCTCCAGTATCTGTTGCTTACAGCTCCAGTATTGTCTATTGCTCCGGTGGCTCCAGTATCTGCTGTAACTTGCAGCTCCAATATCTGTTGCTCATAGGCACCAGTCGTATTGGTTGCTTGCGGCTCCAGTATCTGTTGTTGTATCTGTTGTTTGTAGTACATCTGGATGCCAGGTGGATCTGTCGCTCCTGCTGTGGATGCCGTTTCAGGCTCTCCGGTACTACTAACTCCGTAAGTAACTCATGATTTACTATGTTACTAACAAACTAGCTAGGCTCCAATATCCGTTGCTTGCAGCCCCAGTATCTGTTGCTTGCAGCTCCAGTGTATCTGTTGCTTGCAGCACCAGTATCTGTTGCTCACAGTGCTCCAGTACTAGCTGTCCTCCCTCACAGCTCCAGTATCTGTTGCTCCTCACAGCTCCAGTAGTAGCTGTTGCTCCTGTTGCTCCAATGGCTGTCGTTTGCAGCACCGGTGTCTGTCACTTGCGGCTCTGTTGCTCTCAGTACGGGCTGTCACTCCTAGGGCTGCAATGGCTGTTGCTTGGTCCTGATACTCTGATGGTTGTTGCGTGCGGCTCTGGTGTTGATCACTTGTGGCTCCAGTGTCTGTCGCTTGAGGCTCCAGTGTCTGTCGCTTGCAGCTCCAGCCAGTGTCTGTTGCTTGAGGCTCCAGTGTCTGTCGCCTGCAGCACCAGTGTCTGTTGCGTGCAGCTCCAGTGTCTGTTTGTCACCTGCAGCTCCAGTGGCTCCTGTTGGCACTTCAATACCTCTGTGGATATGGATGACTATGAAAACGAAGCCCTGAAGAACTTGTACTTGTACCAGAGTCTACAGGAATTTTGCACGGTAAACACTCAATTCAATGCAAATTGGTTGGGGTTGTCCTTAAGAGTATTCAGTTAAGCTGTTAAGAATATAGATAGATATAGTCTATTGTTGTTGTTGTTGTTGTTGGTGGTGGTGGTTAGGGTAAGTTAATAGTTAAGGTATAAGTAGTAGTAATAGTATTTCGCGTTTGAACTTAAAGCAATCCAAGATTGTACACATCAAAACACTCTACAAGGACTTCACCTCTCCTGACCTGGCCCTGTATTGGGCAAAGAAGACCAGGATGAACCCAGAAACTGACAAGTTTATTGACTGGCATTCCCTTGGTGACAGGGCTAAGCAAACAAATTATCCCTGCCAGCCTTGAGTGATTCTTGTTGGCTCATTAAACACTGCTCAGGACACTGCGGCACAGCCTACAAGCTCCACCAAAGAAGACAACCGCCACATTCTAGGTGTCCTCTCTGTGAGGCCCCCGTTGAAAACATTTGGCACCTTCTTAGATGCTCTGGTAAAGGCCACTGACACCTGGAATGAACAGCTGCTCTCCCTGGAGGCCTGGCTTAGTAAAAAGGCCTACACCCACCCAAGCATACGCATCTTAATTCTCAAGGGTCTCAAACACTGGCGATCCACAGAAACAGACTATCCTCCTCAACCCACTCAACCAGAGCTCATCTATCATCAAAGCACTCTGGAGCAATTTGACATTGGATGGTTTAACTTCCTTCTGGGATGGATTGCCAAACACTGCTGGGCCCTGGCTCAAGATGCACACTACAAAAGCTTGGGCAAACGCCACACTGGCCAATCTTGGGCCAAAGGCCTCATAGTTGAACTCTGGACATTCAATTGGAACATTTGGGAACATCAGAACACATGCAAGCACACCACTGAAGACACTCCTTAGGCTCAAGCCAATCTCAAAGACCTGTAAAATCAAGTCAGAAGGGAGTTCCAGATAGGCCCCCCTCAGGACTGCTCCAGCAGGACCAACACTTGCTATCTTCAGACACCACAGTCTTCCGTCACTACCGTACAACAATTCTTCCCCAAGAACTCCAATCCTGGATAATCAAAATTCAACAACGTAGCTAGGGAATATGCCTCACGCACAATAGCCGAGCAAGCCCTTCAACAACAACAAACCAACCAACAAAGCAGCACAGCCTCTTGCAAATTTCTTTTTGACTTTCTGCAACATGGTCACCATGCCACTGTTTCTCCCACCTTTGGGCGCCCTCTCAACCCTGTTGGCACTCTCCTCACCTATAACAATGATGACATTGACTCATGTTGGAAGGTTTTGGTTACAAATCCAGTCTTATGAACTGGAAAACCCGAAGTATTGGAAATCAGGATTGCAAGATGACGATCAAGTGTGAGACTATGAAAATGAAGAGGTGTGCTACCAAGTGTATGTCGGAGGGATTTGAGTCATTAGCGGGACTAGTTATATGGGACTTAAGCAAACAAGACTAAAATGATGATGTCGGACCGTGTATGACTGGAAATGATGATGTCGGACGGTGCATGACTGGTTTTGATTGGAGATGATGATGTCAGGCGTGATGATGTTGACGGACAGACAGCTGGATGCAATATTTTTGCTATGAGGTGCAATTTATCTATATTGGGAGTCTAGGTGATGCGAGACAACAAGTGTCAAGTGGTAAATATAGACCAGGCGCAGGATTGAAGACTATTGGTGAACCAGGCGATGATGCGAGCGATGATGCGAGCAACTGGAAGAACATGAGGGTGATGTAAGCGCAAAGATACGGATACTTTTGAGGAGATTGCGAGGATTTGGAGCTTATTTTTAGTCTAGTTTTAAGCTCACAATATTTAGAAAGAAAAGTTTGAAAGGCAATATCAATCGATTTAGTTTAAGGTGTTTGAGTGGATATTTCTCTTGATATTTGAAGAGGAATCGAGTTGAGTTACAGTGTATTGAGTTGAGTTATAGTGTGAAAGAGTAGTAAGTTGTTCCTTTGTATATTTACAGAGGGGGAAGGTATAGTGTTTGAGTTCGTTTGTATTGAAATATAAGGAGAAAGGTAAGTCCCAGGCTATAGAGCTATCGCGACACGATAATTATTGTTTGATCAAACAAGCCTATAGTGGGACTATTCGCGTACGTACGTGTGAGACGAGGTAAGAGATAAGTAAAGTGAATTGACTTAAGTGGAACGAAGAGTAAGTGAAGTGGCTGTAAGTGTGAGTGAAGACACTTGAAGAGTATTGAAGAGTATTGAGAGACAGTGACCGAAGTTAAGTGAGAAGAAGAAAGAGTTTGAAGAAGAGTTAAGAAGATGAGTGAAGAAGAGACAAAGAGTGCAAAGATTCCAATGTTCTCCGGACGTCAGAAGGACTGGGATGTGTGGGAGACTAAGTTCATGACAGCCCTGGGTGGAAAGGGTTACAGTTACTTGACTATCCCTGGAGCTGACCCGATCCCTGTAGACACGGAGGACTTGAATGACAGGCCAGATGATAGCGCGGGAGCCCTGGCGACCAAGAAGAAGAAGAGGAAGATGAGACAAGACAATGCAGCAGCGTTCAATATGTTGATTCAGGCTATGGATACGAATACTGAGAAGGGCAAGGTGGCTTTTTATAAGGTGAAGAGTGCTATGGACAAGATCAACTACCGGTGTGGACATTTCGCGAACGCATGGGAGAAGTTGAGAGCCAAGTATGAGACTGACAAGAAACCAGACTTGCAGGAGGAACAGGAGAAGTACTACAGCAAGAGGATGAAGGAAAAGGAGAGTCCGGAAACGTTTATCTTGGGAATGGAGATCATGAGGAGCAAGTTGGAGAACCTTGGTGAAGTGATCCCGGAAGACAAGTTCATCAAGGACCTTATTTCAAAGCTACCTAAGAGTAAGGCTGCCGGACAGCTAAGCCCCTATCAGCTGAAGGCATATGCGTGGAAAGCAAGAGTTGGAGCAGAAGTGGATCCTTTGACGGTGGAGGATTTGACCACGGAGTTGCAGAAGTTGTACATGACAATGTATCCGAAGAAGGATGAAGATGACGAGGAGGATGATGAAGAAGAAGATGAGGAAGAAGAGCAAAGTGAGAAGGCTTTGGCAGCATACAACAGTGGACAACAAGTGAAGAAGAAGTGCTTCAGGTGTGGCCAGTGGGGTCACATTTCCAGGATGTGTCCGCAGATCAGAGCGACCGGAGGAGGAAACCAGTACGGGCAAGGTAGATACACTCTCAGGGACCTGGGGGACCTATGAATCAGTGGAATTTGAGGCCTAGGGAGCCTAGGAAGTGCCATTACTGTGGAAAGATTGGTCATATCAAGGACAATTGTTGGGCACTACATGGCGGACCAAATACGAGACGACCAGAGCAACCGTATGGTAATCGCGGACAGGATATCGGAGCCCCCCGTCATCAGGAAGGAGGCAGGGACGCTCACCAGGAAGAGGAAGTTGCAAATGTGTGCCATGAAACTGAACAAGTGGATTATGAGATTGTGTTGCATGCAGAGGAATTGAGGCTACCTATTACCGGAGGAGTGATGGGTGTGGAAGGGTACTTTGCGGATGAAATCGTTCCGGAGATGAGCGAGTTCAAAGTGGAAGACTACTCCGAAGTAGTGGAAGAGGTATGTGTGGAAGGGGGAGACTATCTCCTACCTAGAAATGAAGAGAAGATGGAGCCTACCGGATGTGATGAGGAGTTAGGTTTGGTTGCAAGAGATGTGACGAGCAAGAGAGATGAAGATGATTGGTGGAACGCCTACATTGCGACCGCGGAGGCTACTATTTGTCCGGTGAGTGAGACCGAAGGTGCAAACTTCGCGGGCAGCACTGATGTTAAGGTCAGGAAGGACGAAGTTAACGAGGAGATAGACAGCAACGATGGCTGGCAAGTGGTTAAGAGGAAGCAGAGCAAGACTAAGAAGGGAACGAAGGTTAGCACGAAGTTTCTTCTCTGGTATGGTTCTATCCCTAACCCAAGTGGAGAGAACGCATAATCCTGTTGAACCATGTATGAAAATGACCGCGCAGAAAGACGGAGTATACAATGAGCATTGTGTACTACGTTATACATATTTACACGTAGAAATAATCGGATACGAGGAAAGAGAAATGTGCATTTCTCTCCCCGGAATCCTCACAATTATTTAGTTTCAAGAGTTTATTTCCAAAGAGAATAACATAGCATACACCGTCTTTGACCCGTGGAGGCGTGCGTGTATCAGAAAACTAACTGCCTATTCCCCGTTGGATTAGGACTTGGATTGTCAGACCTCAGCCTCTGCTGACCCACGAACAAGAGTTCGTGCCCCTTATCAACAGCTCGGAGAAGTACGATCTACGGATACGTATTCTCAACCTTGATCTACAACCAGTAGTTCATTTTGTTATTCTACACCTACGAGTCGATATTTCGAACTCGTTATTAGATTAACAGTCGCAACACTCTCATTTCTTTCCTGCTACCCAATTCTTTGATATGGGAAAGAGCAAGAAAGGAGGATCGCCAAAGGGCGATCAGAAACCTTTGAGACCTGGTGGAGTGTCCCCTCCCAAGTCTCCTCCTGATGATCCGCTTGGATGGAAACCATTTCAATCTGGATTGAAGGACTCGTACTATCCGCCAAGTGATGATGATCCTAGCAAGAGCCCATCGTCTAGTGGCGAATCGAAGAATGACGAGATTAATGATATTAATCGTACTGTTGACAACATCATTCAAGGTTCGGGAGTAGATACTTTGAAACGTTTCCAATCAGGAGTTCGTGACAAAAATATCGAAACCGCTCGTGACACGTTTCAACAGTTCACGACTATGATTCCTGAAGATCTCGAAGAGTTCGTAGATGCTAATTCATTCCTGAATACTTTAGACCCATCTAATCCAGATGGGGTTAAGGCTTGGAATAATGTTCAAGCGATTCGAACTTGTCTACAAGAGTCATCGTTTAATTTGTTTTGTTCTTATACTGAATTGTTAATGACTGAAGGCCTTCAAGATGTTGATGATCTTACGAAGGCACAAGTATCTATGCTCGACATAGATACGTCGTCTTTTACAACCAACAATGAGTCACTGAAGTTGTCTTTACAACAAGCAGATAAGGACTTTGTCTTGTTTTGTAAGTTTGAAGATACACTTAAGTGGCGGATCCCTGTTGACTTCAAACAATATTACAAGTTCCTTGATAAGAATGACGTAATTACGTTACTATCCAATCGAACTAATAATGTTGCTGGTTTCAGCAACGATCCTGATACGATCGTATGGCTTGCACGACTGATCGATACAGTACCGACAACCGTTTATGATCAGATTCGACATTTTATGTCATCATTTCATTTACAGCGTATCTTTGTCGAATTGTTTGAGCTCAACCAGCTTGATGATCCGACAAGCGGACATGGATTGTTCCTCAAGACATTCCTTATGCTTGGTTTTGATACACTAGCTCCGTTTCTTACGATGAATGCCACAACAGCTAAGGTACTATTGACATCTTTCGCACAAGAAAACATTCCAGTGAAAATGTGGAACTACCCTTTTGCCTTGCAAGCATTACTTTTTGATTTATTCAAACATGTAACAGCACGTGCACATGCTACAGTTAAGACACCGTCTAACCAAGCATATTCGTTCCTCAAGACTCATTGTACTAGTGAGCAGTATCGTAAATATCGCAAGCAATATTGTATGAACGATAACACACCTACTGTCATAAGTTGGGCACATTATCACCTTGTATCCAATGTGTACTGTCAAGACATTGTGACGGAATACGATGATTACGAAGCCTTACCAACCGAAGATACCGAACACACATATTCGGCAATCGGTAGTTGGACAGATGACAATAGAGGACATTTTGTCTACTGTAAGCAACCGATTACAGATGGCGATGAACCTATTGTTTTCTTTCTTTCTTATGAGGATGCACATGACCGATTTAATAATGGCCGATTATTGTCTATGCCACGGGCATATCCATACGGTCATCGTAAGAAGTCAACACAAACCTTCAATTTCTCAAGCAATGACCCTTTGGCGTACGGTAATTTTACTCGCGCGAGTAATCCCACGACTGATACGTCATCACCCTTCATTACGACACGATATGTACCAAAAGGATTTCAATCAAAGTATGCGACTACAAGTTCCGGCACACTTCCGCCTCTGAAACCCACTCCGGACCCAAATACTATCCCCCCTCCAGATCCACGACGGATGCCCACACCATGGTCACAAGCTGCACGAGCTTCTCAACCATCATACACGGCACCTGTTGAAACCCCACAAGGACAATATTTTCCATATCCTCCTCCTGTCCATCCTAACGCAAATCCAGGGTACTACGTACCACCCATTCATACATCACCCCATAACGGTTTCCCTGGACTCCAAACACCGTCACCGATGTTCCATAATACACACAATGTGCGTACTGGTACATTTTTCCCAGATCAGTCTCCTGATTATGCCCCGTTCCATGCACTGGATCAGTCTACCATTGCACATGTGTCACCAAACCATACCATGTTGAATACCTCTTTCCCTGCTGGTGATATGGTGCTCGCCAATCCCGGACAACTTCGGTTTGATACGACACCACCTCGTAGTACACCACTAACTACCAACGCCCCGCCTTGGTATCCTCAGCAGTACCAACAATTGCCCACTTATCCTAACGGATATCAAAGCGGTACTACAGGACATAGTACTGGAAACACTGGTGCATCTACTACCAATCCTGGACAAGGTAATAACCCTCAAGGAGGTCATGGAATAAGCTCTGGCAATGGCACCGGACATAACCAAGGCTTCCACTCCGGACAAGGCAACGGTCCAGGCAATGGCAACGGCAATGGTAATAATGGACCCCATTATAACCAACCTCACACTACTCCATCGTATCCTAACTCCTCTGGTTTTCCGCCCGTTTATCCTGGTGGACATGGACATGGTGGTGGTGGCAATGGTGGTGGCGGTGGTGGTGGTGGTGGTAACAGCCCTGGACAAGGATATTCTAAACCATCCCCAGATGCAGTACTCCTATCGTCACTTCAACGTGGACAGAAACGCGACATCAACGCGTTTCCAGAACTCAACTCCGAAGTCGAGTGGCATGAGTTCCAACTCAAGACCAAGACAATCGGTCGCTCACAAGGCGTCGGACGCGTTTTTGATCCTACCTATCAGCCCCGCTCTCATACCGAAAATGAAGCCTTTCAAATCATGTGTGAATTCCTTCAAGCTGTATTCCTCAATAAAATTAACACCCCCGTGGGTAAATCTATTGTTCGACGTTACAGTGACGGTGGCAACGCACAAGCATGCTGGCAAGACCTGTGTACCTACCATCAAACTTCAAGTCGTGCCACACTCTCCCGTGCTACCATGATGAGCTCTCTTACCAGCGATCGCTTGGATCTGCGCAAATACCGCGGTTCTCTCACCGACTGGCTCGTTGACTGGGATTATCGTTGCAACCTTTACAATGATGCCCAGCTCCATGCCGGTTCACGTATTGGTACACCTATGAAAACCTCGTTGATCGCCAACGCTGTCTCCACTATTCCGGAGCTCGTTATGGTCAAGACGCAACTGGATACACACGCACCCAATTTCGGCATGACTGATAATGACTTCCTTCAGTATTTTACATTGTTACTTCGAGCCGCCGCCACACTCGATGTCTCTCGCAGCGTCCAATCCAGTCACGCACGTAGTCACAAAGTTCATTCCGTAGACATCATTGACGAATCATATGACGATCCCATCCACGACAATGACACTTATGAAATGCATGCTGCCACACGTAATCCTAAGGCTACATTGCCACTTCCGACTTGGAAAGCAATCTCTTCTGACGGCCGTGCCATTTGGGATCAATTGTCTGACGCCGACAAGGCCGCCATTATCGCTGCCAAACCTCGACCAGCAGCAACTCATCGGTCTTCTGCACCACGCCAGGCCCATGTTACAGATTGCAACCCACCCGACGTTTCATCTGCAACCCCTGACGACGTTGACACCGGTTCCCCTCCGGACCATCTCGATGACAACCTCATTATTCATGCACTCGCGAATACTCCCAATGACAACTCGACGCACCATCCACCCGGTTCTATCAACCGTCTTCTTGGAAAACCGGGCAAACACACGGCGCGTAAAGCCAACAACGTTCATATTAATACCATACGGTACAATATCCACTCCAAGTCTACCCTGTCCGCTCGCTGCCTTATTGACCGCGGTGCTAATGGTTCTATCCTTGGTACTCAAATGCGTGTTATCGAAACCTATCCGCACGCTACTGTGGATATTACCGGTATTGATGACCATGAACTCACTGCAGTCCCTCTTGGCGCCGGTGGTACCGTCGTTCGTTCAAATCATGGTTTTGTCATCGTCATTGTCCGCCACGGTGCAATCCTTCCGACCCACAAATCTATTTTGTCTTCGGTCCAAATGGAAGCCTTCAAGATTCGCGTCCATGACACCTCGCCCACACTTGGTGGTCTTGGTACCATTGCCACTCCGGAAGGCTACGTCATCCCGCTCACCTTTCATCACGGACTTGCCTATCTTGCCGATGCACGCCCGTACACCGACCATGAATGGACGTCTCTCCCGCATGTTTTCCTCACCCAAGAGACTGAATGGAATCCCACCAAGTTCGATTATGTCGTGCCTCCCGACTGGTACACCAAACGTCATGATCCACCCGTCAACGCCGGCCTCCCCTACGATGATATTGGTGTGTTCCGTCTCCAACACTTGTCGGTCCACTATGCCCACTTCCCTACGAAACCATCGTTCTCATTGCGCACACGCATTCAGTCCCTCATTACTGCTGCCGACACCGCCGCCACACGACGGTCGCGACGTCTTCTATCCCTCCCCCCCGACCCGGTTTCTGTCCCCATTGATGGGGAGCATACACCTCCGTTCACCTACGATGCGGATAGCGATCTCGATGAAGAAGGCCAAGTTGTGTCAACGGAGACAGATACCGTCCCAGGCGTAAACCCTGGGGAGGAAAATGAGACGAAAAATGGGGAGTTTGGTCTAGACGACGTTCGTGTGCAGGATTTCGACAACCGCCATCACGACACCCTGCTTCCTGAACCTGACGATCCGTTAGGACACTTGGATAAGGTCAAGGTACCGAATCAGGAACGGACGATGCGCCCAAGCAAACGGAACTGGTTGTCGCTTATGCCGTACCTCCTGGGGGTCTCGCTCATCACGCTCCTTCGCACGTTGGCAGCCACTACGCAGTACGGATGACGTTCCTCACAGGGACTTAGCTTGAAGCAAACGTACCGTTCGCCCAACCCGGCTCTTAATGTGGCACGGAGACCAGAAGCTGTCGCCTCGGACACCATTGCGAGTGATACCCCGGCAATTGGATGTGGATGCAAGTTCGCGCAACTGTTCATCGGCACACAGAGTCTGGTAGCAGACGTAAGCGGCGTGAAGTCAGACGCAGAGTTTGCCAGTACCCTTCTCGATAACATCAAACTACGGGGAGCTATGGATGTGCTCATTACGGACTCAGCATCCTCGGAGACAAGTCACCTGATTCAAGAGATACTACGGATGTACATCATCAAAGCCAAACAATCGGAGGCATACTACCAACATCAGAACCCTTTCGAGCGACGTTTTGGAGTGATTAAACGATCAGTGAACAAGCTCATGAACCTGGTAGGAGCCCCGGCCGACACGTGGTTACTGGCATTGGAGCATGTGTGCATGGTGATGAACTGTACCGCCACGGAAAGTTTGAAATGGCGGACACCGTTGGAGAAGTTGACAGGTATCACACCGGATATCAGCGCTATCTTGTGCTACCATTTCTACGAGCCCGTATACTACAAGCGAATTGATGCAGGATTCCCGTCGGAGTCAACGGAACGGTTAGGATACTGGGTAGGCGTCAGCGCCAACGTAGGGCACGCTATGACGTACAAGGTACTAACAGCAGATACCCGAAAGATCATACACCGATCAGTACTAAGATCAGCGGCGAAGAAAGGGGAGACTAATCGACGATTAGATCCACTCACTGGCAGACATAAGGAACGACCATACGAGGCAGTAACGGACCCAGACACGCAGGCTGTCGTAACGGACAACGAAGGAGAAGACGAGGCATTTATTACGTCCCTTATGGAGAAACGGGGAGTACAACGACCCGTATTTGACCCAGATAAAGTGCTGGACCCGGATGACCTCATTGGCAAGACGTTCGTTGGTACACCATTCGATGACGACACACAACACCGTGTGGAGATCATTGGACACGAAGATCCAGGCGATGAAGCGAATTTCTCACCCGAAGGACGCAATGACGAACTGCGAAAATGGAAGCTCAAGGTTGGGAACACCAAGTACGAGGAACTTTGGACATACAACCAGATGCTGGAGCTCATTGAAAGAGATGCGCTCGGCCACGGACAGTATGCAATTGATCGCATTGTAGACCACCGTAAGCTGAAGAACGGCAACTGGGAAGTCAAGGTGCGCTGGACAGGATACCAAGAAAGTGAAGACAGCTGGCAACCATTGAACTCAATCGCCAACGATGACCCCGTTACCGTAACCCTGTACGCAGTAGAGAACGACCTCCTCGAGACACAAGGATGGAAACGTTTTTCACGACTGTCACAGCGACCCAAGAAGTTCCGGCGACTGCTTAACCAGACGAAGATGAAAGCCAGACGACATGCACCTGTTTACAAATTCGGACACCGGGTACCACGAGATATAAAGGAAGCACTTTACCTCGATAGGATCAACGGTAATCACATGTGGGCGGACGCAATGAGCAAGGAAATTGGGGAGATGGACGGCCATGAATCATTCAAGTCAATGGGAAAAGGAGCACCCATACCCGAAGGTTTCACGATGATACGAGTGCACTTCGTCTTCGACGTCAAGCACGACGGGCGATACAAGGCAAGACTTGTGGCAGGAGGACACATGACACAAGTCACTACCGAGTCATCATACTCTGGAGTTGTATCTCTACGAGGACAACGCATAGTGGTGTTCATAGCGGAGCTGAACAACCTAGAGCTATACGGAACCGATATAGGAAACGCATACCTCGAGAGCTACACACAAGAGAAGGTGTGCTTCATTGCAGGGCCAGAATTCGGAGACCGTGAAGGACATCTGATGATCATTGTCAAGGCACAATACGGACTACGGACAAGTGGAGCAAGATGGCACGATCGACTGTTTGACTCATTGCGAGACATGCAATTCGTACCATCCAAGGCAGAAGATGACATCTGGATGCGTGACAAGGGTGATCACTACGAATATATATCAGTATATGTCGATGACCTTGCAATAGCTTCCCGACATGCAATGGGCATAATAGAGGAACTAGAGAAAGGTCAAGGCTTCAAACTCAAGGGTACAGGACCGATTACCTACCATCTCGGTTGCGACTACAAAAGAGACGAGGACGGAACGCTAGCGATGGGACCTGTACGATATATCGAACGGATGGCCGAAGGATACGAGAGAACCTACGGAACACGACCCAAACTCACATACCGATCACCGTTGGAGTCAAACGACCACCCGGAAATTGACGACACACCCCTTCTGGAGGTCGACGGGATCAAACAGTACCAGTCAATGATAGGAGCATTGCAATGGTGTGTTACCTTGGGACGAATCAACATCCACTCCGCTGTCACCACAATGAGCAGCTTCAATGCAGCACCCCGACAAGGACACCTGGAAAGAGTGAAGCGAATGTACGGATACCTGTACAAGATGCGATACGGCTACAACCGAGTGAGAACCAAGCAACCCGACTACTCTGACGTACCCCGTTTGAATTACGAATGGAGCCACTCCGTATACTATAACGCCACCAAAGAGAAACCCAAGGATGCACCTACGCCAAAAGGAAACGCTGTCACACATACGGCATATTTTGACGCAAACCTTTACCATAACGTCATCACTGGAAAGGCATTGACCGGAATCGTACACTTTCTCAACCAAACCATGATCGATTGCTACTCAAGGAAGCAGGCAACAGTAGAATCTGCAACATTCGGCGCCGAATTCATTGCAGGACAAACCGCGATCCAACAGACAAAGGACATACGCACAAGCCTACGTTACCTAGGAGTTCCAATCACAGAACCAACGTACATGTTCGGTGACAACAAATCGATGATCACCAACGGATCAGTACCTCATTCAAAACTAGGAAAGCGACACCTAGCCCTGGCTTACCACGAAGTACGACAAGCAGTTGCATCAGGCATGGTCGTATTAACACATGTGGACGGAGAGCTCAACGTTGCTGACATACCTAGCAAACATTGGTCGTACCAGAAAATATGGCCCCTACTACGACCATTGTTATTCTGGCATGGTGATACGCAGGACATCTCCAAACAGGAAAAACCGGATTGACATACGGCTATCAAAGAAAGGGGAGTAGCACGAAGTTTCTTCTCTGGTATGGTTCTATCCCTAACCCAAGTGGAGAGAACGCATAATCCTGTTGAACCATGTATGAAAATGACCGCGCAGAAAGACGGAGTATACAATGAGCATTGTGTACTACGTTATACATATTTACACGTAGAAATAATTGGATACGAGGAAAGAGAAATGTGCATTTCTCTCCCCGGAATCCTCACAATTATTTAGTTTCAAGAGTTTATTTCCAAAGAGAATAACATAGCATACACCGTCTTTGACCCGTGGAGGCGTGCGTGTATCAGAAAACTAACTGCCTATTCCCCGTTGGATTAGGACTTGGATTGTCAGACCTCAGCCTCTGCTGACCCACGAACAAGAGTTCGTGCCCCTTATCAACAGCTCGGAGAAGTACGATCTACGGATACGTATTCTCAACCTTGATCTACAACCAGTAGTTCATTTTGTTATTCTACACCTACGAGTCGATATTTCGAACTCGTTATTAAAGGTCAAGACCAAAGAAGAAGGAATGGGAGAGGTTAACCTATCTAAAAACGGAGAGAAGCGAGTTAAGAATGAACGAGTTAAGAAGGTTAATCTACCCAAATGTGAGGAGAAGCGAGAAAGAGATG